>Ga0247727_10005478_pt1 | contig 25710 bp, 26 predicted proteins | sample WisWelCaveWW1625_FD_202498 | JGI IMG/M metagenome (GOLD analysis project Ga0247727, IMG submission 202498) | Biofilm microbial communities from Wishing Well Cave, Virginia, United States - WW16-25 | ecosystem: Environmental > Aquatic > Deep subsurface > Groundwater > Cave microbial mat | place...
GTCTTTGAGGACAGGATGGATACCTATTTCGCCCGGCAACTCGTCTTGGAACGGGTGCTCCAGGCGCGATCACGGCTTCCACACAATGTCGAGCCTGTGCTCGGACCGGTCAGTACGGGATTGAGCGAAGTCTTCATGTATCTCGTCGAGGGCTCGACACAGAGCCTCATGGACTTGCGGACCCTTCAAGACTGGGTGATCCGCCCGATGCTGCGCGCCGTCCCAGGTCTTGCGGATGTCGACACCTTGGGCGGGCTGGCGAAGCAGTATGAAGTGCTCGTCGATCCCAATCGATTGACGAGCTTTGGGCTCACGTTGCGCCAGGTACACGCTGCCGTCGCAGGGAACAATCAGAATGCCGGGGGCGGTTACATTGAGAGGGGTGGAGACAAGCTCGTCGTCTATGGACAGGGACTTGCTCGCTCCGCGGCGGACTTGGAGCGAATCGTGGTGGCGGCGCACAAGGGCACGCCCATCTATCTCCAAGACGTCGCGCAGGTTCGCCAAGGGACCGCGATCCGGTTGGGAGGTGTCACGCGTGACGGAAAGGGCGAGGTGCTCGAAGGCATTGCCGTCATGCTGCGCGGCGGTAATAGCCGGGAGATTGTCTCAGCGGTGAAAGACAAGGTTGAGCTGATCAACCGAGTCTTACCGGCCGGCGTTACGGTGGTCCCGTTCTATGACCGCATCGAACTGGTGGCTCGGGCGCTCGCAACAGTCGAAGGAGCCTTGCTGGAGGGCGTCGCGGTCGTGATCCTGGTGCTGTATCTTTTTCTCCGGAATCTCCGCGGGGCCCTTGTCGTCGCCCTGACATTGCCGCTGGCCACGTTGGCCACATTCCTGATCATGCAGCAAGTCGGCCTGTCGGCGAATCTGATGTCCCTGGGAGGCTTGGCCATCTCGCTGGGGATGATTGTCGATGCGGCCATCGTGCAGGTTGAGAATGTCGAGCGCCATCTGAGCGAGCAGACCAAGGGTCGAACCCTCTTGACCGCTGACCGGTTGCCGGTCGTCTTACGCGCCGTCCTGGAAGTGCGGAAGCCGAGCCTCTTCGGAGAGTTGATCATTGCATTGACCTTTGTCCCGCTCTTGGCTCTCCAAGGCATGGAAGGCAAGATGTTCATTCCGCTGGCCCTGACGGTGGTGATTGCCCTCCTGAGTTCCTTAGTGCTCTCGATGACGGTGGTCCCGGTGTTGGCGGCGGTGCTCATGAAGCCTCGTGTCACAACCGAGGGCGGGCACCTGTTGGAGCGGGGCCGGCGGCTGTATCGACAGATGTTGGAGGGGGCCATCCGCAGAACCCCTCTGATCGTTCTCACGGCGGTCGGCTTGCTCGTCGGCGGGGCGGCTCTGGTCCCGTTCATCGGTCGGGAATTTGTACCCATCATGGACGAAGGAACGGTCGTGGTGAATATGATGCGGCTCCCGAGCATCAGTCTGACCGAATCGCTGAAAATTTCGGGGGAAGTCGAACGGTTCTTGCTGGAGATACCGGACGTGCGCTCCGTGGTCTCACGCACGGGAGCCAACGAACTGGGAACCGATCCGATGGGGATGGAACTCAGCGATATGTACGTCTTGCTCAAACCCGACTCCGAGTGGCAGGCACAGTCCAAAGCCGAAATTGAAGAGCAGATCCGTCGACGGCTGGCGCAAGTACCTGGCATCGCGTTCGGGTTATCCCAGCCGATCGCCATGCGCGTCGATGAATTGGTGTCGGGGGTCCGGTCCCAGGTCGCGATCAAATTGTTCGGCGATGACCTTGACACGTTGCGGGTAAAGGCAGAAGAGATCGCCCGGGGGCTGCGGCAGGTGCGCGGCATGTCCGATCTCCGGGTCGAGCAGGTGTCGGGCCTCTACTATCTGAAGCTCGACATCGACCGTGCCAAGATCGCGCGCCACGGAATCAATGTGGTGGAGATCACGGAGGTGATAGAAGCCGTCGGTGGCGGGATTGCCGCCGGGGAAGTCTTTGAGGGACAGTGGCGATTCCCGATTATGGTGCGATTTCCAGATGACCGGCGGGCAGATGTCGAGTCGATTGCGGCCCTGTGGGTGACGGCACCGGATGGCGCCCGTATTCCGCTTCGGGAACTGGCCGACATTCGAATTGTGGAAGGACCGGCGCAGATCAGCCGTGAGCATGCGAGCCGCCGGATCGTCATCGAGGCCAATGTGGTTGGGCGTGACCTCGTCGGTGCGGTAGAAGAGGCACAGACGGCAGTTGCCCGTCAGGTACAGCTCCCGCCCGGTTACTATGTGACCTGGGGCGGCCAATTCGAAAATCAACAGAAGGCCATGGCACGCCTGGCCGTTGTCGTGCCTCTGGTCATTGGACTGATCTTTCTGCTGCTCTTTTTTACGTTCGGAAATCTTAGACAAGCCGCGCTGATCCTGCTCGCAATTCCCTTCGCGATGGTCGGCGGCCTGCTGGCGCTGATGCTCGGCGGGCTGTATCTGTCGGTTCCGGCCTCCGTCGGTTTTATTGCTTTGTTCGGTGTCGCGGTGCTCAACGGGGTCGTGAAGATCGCCTACATTAACCAACTCCGGGACCAGGGAATGCAATTGGACGAGGCGGTGCTGACCGGCATGGTCCTCCGGTTGCGCCCTGTCTTGATGACGGCGGTCGTCGCGATGATGGCGCTCATTCCCCTGCTGTTGTCCAGCGGCCCCGGCTCCGAAATACAACGGCCGCTCGCCACGGTGGTGATCGGAGGGCTGTTTTCGTCAACGGCCTTGACCCTCGTGGTGTTGCCAGTGCTCTATCGGTGGATGGAGCAAAGAATTGTTCAACGGCGGGAAGCGGACTCTCCAACGCGTGCCCCACGGTTGGATACGGAAGCGACAACATGAAGCGGGTAGTGGGTCAGTTTGAAATCTGGCTGCCTTGACGGAGATATATTGTCGGCATTCTAAAACGGAGGAAGTTGCTGGGGCTGAGGAATGAACCCGAATCTGCGAAAAGTTGTCATCATCGTTGCTGTCCTGAACTTGGCCTATTTTGGAGTCGAGTTCGCGGTGGCCCTTGCCATCAACTCGGTCTCGCTTTTTGCGGATAGCGTCGACTTTTTAGAAGATGCCTCGGTTAATTTTCTGATCGCCATAGCACTCGGCTGGAGTGCAAGCAGCCGGGCTCGTGTGGGCATGGCCCTCGCCGGCATCCTGTTGATACCAGGCCTCGCTACGCTGTGGACAGCATGGGAGAAGTTCTTGGTGCCGTTAGCGCCTGCCCCTCTTCCCCTGTCGTTGGCTGGTGGCGGTGCCCTAGTCACCAATCTGTCGTGCGCGTTCATGCTGGTGCAGTTTCGGGCACACAGCAGCAGCCTGACGCGGGCGGCGTTCCTGTCAGCTCGAAATGATGTCCTGGCAAACGTCGCGATCATCGCAGCGGGGTTCGTTACGGCCTATACGCTTTCCGGATGGCCAGATCTGATCGTTGGGCTCGGCATCGCGGCGATGAACGCCGATGCCGCGCGGGAAGTCTGGAGTGCAGCGCGTGAGGAACACAGGGCGGGTGGCTCTTGAACAGATCCCACATGGTGGTTCCTGTTGGGGAGGATCGGGACGAAGTGTTGGAACGCCTCCAATCGCTTCTACGAGATCGCTTCGGAATCGATCATGTTACGTTACAGATTGTGGAAGAACGATCGAACCGAGTTCAGGTGGGATAGGAAGCGCCGGTGTTAATAGGGGCAGGACGATGCACGAGTGGAGGATACATGTCTTGACAGGTGAGGGTATTGAGTCGTTTGTTTCACTCCTTCGGGGTCCAGCCAAAGACGATAACCGCCATACCAAACAAGGCGATTCCGGCTCCAGTCCAATCGAAGACGGAGAGCTTCTCGCCGTCAACGACCCTGAGCCAGACGAGGGCCGTTGCCACGTATACACCGCCATAGGCAGCATAGACCCGTCCGCTGGCAGCGGGGTGGAGAGTGAGGAGCCAGACAAAGGCGGCGAGGCTGAGCGCTGCCGGAACCAAGAGCCAGATTAATCCGTCCTTGCGAAGCCAGAGGTACGGGAGAAAGCAGCCGACGATCTCAGCGAGAGCCGTGAGAACGAAGAGCCCGGCGGTCTGGATTAGGAACATAGGTATGTCCTTCTTTGCGTGGGCGATAACATCTCATCATGCATTACAAGAATCAAGTCGAGGGGCAGGGGAAGGCGATTGACAATTTATACGACGCTGGGTCCGCCCAGTTCTATACGAGCAGCAGGCCGGCGTTGCGAACTTTTTCCCATGAGGTCGTACTGAGGAAGGTCTCAAAATCCTTTGCCGTCCCTGGAAATGTGGTTTTCGTTTCCCGGAGCAGGGGATAGGGACGCGATGGGTTGTTGTGAGGTGTGGATTGTCGAATCAGATTGTCAAGCCACTGAGCTTGTTGGTTGGGGAGTGTGACGGCCTGATCGCTGGTATGCCCCGGCAGAATAAGTCGTGTTCCTCTGCCGACAGGTTCGCAGACTGGTTTCCCTCCGAGCCATACGAATCGCCGTTCTGCTCGTGGGTCATCTTTCACGATTCTTTCCTTGAGCAGACGGCGTACCCACATTGAGGAGACCTGAGTCCTTGGCACGGAATGGTCAAACCACTCGCGGACGTCGAGTGTGAGTCCTCGCATTTCGAGGTAATTGAGCACAGACCGTCGTAGCCCCTCGCCAAGCCACTCCGGCGTCTCTCCGTGTTGGTCGAGATGCAGGAGATCATTCTCCGCGAATCCCTGAAACTCAGGACCGAGGATGCGCAATCCATGAGCGGCCGGCTTGAGTCCGATCGGGCTATGAGCTGTGGAGGTGAAACGATGCCAGAAGGCGGATTGAATCAGATTTGCCGCGAACAATTGTCGCACCCGTTCAAGCGAGTCCACCGTTTCTTGCACCGTCTCAGAGGGGCAACCATACATGAGATAGACATGAATGAGAATGCCTGCGTCTTTGAAGGCCGCCGCCACGAGCACGGTCTGATCGACGGTAATCCCTTTCTTGATTTTCTCCAGCAGTCGGTCCGAGGCAGCTTCGAGCCCTGCCGTCACGGCGATGCAACCGGAGGCTGCTAGGAGGTGGCACAGGTCCGGCGAGAACGACTCTTCAAAGCGGATATTGCCCCACCACGAAATAGTGATGCCTCGTTCCAGTAGGGCCAAGGCGAGCGATTTTAACGCAGCGGGAGGCGCAGCCTCGTCGACAAAATGAAACCCTCGACGGCCCGTCTCGGCCACCAGCTGCTCGATCTGCTGGATGAGCCGATCGGTCGGCGTCATTTCATAGCGGCTGATGTAGTTAAGTCCGACATCGCAAAACGTACACTTCTTCCAGTAACAACCGTGGGCAACTGTGAGTTTATTCCAATGGCCTTCCGACCAGAGACGATGCATCGGGTTCGTGCTGTCTAAGATCGTGAGATAGCGATCCAAAGTCAGGCCACTATAAGTCGGACAGCCGACCTCGGCCATGCTGAATTCCCGATCGGACGTATCATTCGCAAAGGCTACTCGATCCTTGTCCCGATAGAACGTCCGGCAGAGTCGCTTGCGCGGTCTGGTCCCTGTGAGATGTTCGATCAATGAAAGCAGCGGCCGTTCCCCGTCGTCGAGGGTGATGTAATCGATGTAGTCGAACACGCGGGGGTCCGAGAGACGGCGAAGCTCCGTGTTGGCATACCCGCCGCCAAGGGCGATGGTCATGCCGGGTCGTCGGCTCTTGATCGAGTGGGCAATACGAAACGCACCATAGAGGTTTCCGGGAAAGGGAACAGTCAGGCAAACGAGCGAAGGATTGAGGCGATCGAGATGTTCCCACAAGGATTCGAGCATGAATTGATCCGTCAGCGTCGGAGGGACGGCTACCGCGTCCATGATGATCTCAAACGACGAGGCTGATCGGGCGATGTGTTCGGCATAGCGGCTCAGGGCAAAATGGGGAGACAGGGTCGCCTGGATCAGATCGGCCAGGTCTTCGAGATACAAGGTGGCGAACCGTTTGGCGCGATCCTGTTCCGATAAGGCACGGAATGATGTCGTGTGTTCTCTCTGACCGGCGAACCGAGGGCCTTGGGGAAGAAACCCAGGGCGGGCGAGGAGCAAGGCTAATGAGGGATTGCGTCCTTGGAGAAATTCAATGACTGGCTCGATGACGTTCAGATAAGCCGGCTCGACCGCGAGCATCTGTCTGGCTTCACCGGGCAATTCATCTTCGCGCGCTCGCACCTGTGCAAATAGGGTTTGGATCCCCGATCGACAAAAGAGCCGGAGCACCATCTCAATGCCGAGATCGGCTTGAAATGCCTCAATTCCACGGCCACGGAGAAATCCTGTGAGATAGGCGGTGGAGGGATAGGGAGTATTCAGTTGAGTGAGCGGAGGAATGAGGAGCAAGACAGAGGGCGTCGTCATGCGCTCACATACCATACCTCTTTGAACGAATACCAGGTTCATGGGTCATAACAAAAAATGTGGCGGCTATTGGAATTTTCGATGCCTCGTGCGCTATTGTATGGCGATGATCCGAGAACGCGCTAGAGTATGACGGCCTCCTACTCCCTCTATAGCGACTTCAACTGTCCGTTCTGTTATGCGATGCACGAACGGCTGCACGAGATGAACTTGCTTGATCGCTGTGAGTGGCGGGGTGTGCAGCATGCGTCGCATTTGCCTCGTCCAATGAAACCCTGGCAGGGCTCATTGGGTGCTGAACTGCGCCACGAAGTGGCGGTCGTGCAGCGGCTGGCGCCAGGGCTGCCTATTGCGCTCCCTTCTGGTAAGCCGAATACGAGACCAGCGATTGAACAAGCGGTGGGACTGCTACGGCGTGATCCATCGCATGCGATGGCGTTTGTGCGTGAGACGTATCGCGCCTTTTGGTGTGAGAGCAAGGATATTTCTGACACGGAGGTGCTCAGGCAGCTGGTCGAGCAGATAGGAGGCTCACCAGAGAGTGTGGGTACAATCGATGGCGAGGACCGCCGGGTGGCTCAAGAGTGGGAAGCAGCCTGGCACGTTACGGGCCAGGCCGGGGTTCCCCTCATTGTCTCGCCGGATCATTATCTCCTTGTCGGCTGCGCACCGCTAGAAGATGTCCGGCGGTTTTTTGCTCAATAGAATTAGGCTGCGTCCAAATTCATCACAAAGCTTTGCAATTCTCGCCGATGTTCCTCTTCGGTGTTCTTCAGATTTTCGATTTCCTTACGCAGTTTCTCCAGCTCAGTTTCCTGCTGGTCCAACTTCTTGACATAGCGAGTATAGAGATCGGAGTTTTGCGGGAGCCGCTGCATGTTCTCGCGGATACGAGTATGTTCCGCTGTAATCTCGGCAGTGCGGTGGTCTAGGCGCGTTCGTTGGGTGCGCGCGTCGTCCAGCTTACTGCGCAATTGCACTACGCGTTGCAGCGCCTCTTTCACTTTTAGGCTGACTTCCTTCGCCTGCTGATAATAGACGATCTGATCGATGCCGCTGTCCATCAAGAGGATCGACTCTTGAATGGGCAGCGTTTCTTTGACGCGGAGCGTCGCGCTTTTCCCCGGATCGACTGAGACGCCGAACCGATACATGTCGCGCGTCCGTTCTGTCGGTTCTTTCGGTTCGACGAGTTTCCAGTCTGCACGATAGGGTTGTTCGATCAGTACGGTCTTGGCCTTGGCGTCGCGGTTCTTCACGAGATAAGTCCGGTCCTCGACCAAGCGGCGCGAGATGAGCATCGTACCCTTCTTCAGCGAGACTGTCGCAAGTTCTTGCGTGCCGCCTTCGAGTTTCGGTTCCACTTCGGTCTTGAGATCGAGGGCATAGCTGATCAGCCGATCTTGTCCCGGAGAAAGATCCTCAATGCGGGCATCGCCCGCGTAGGTTCCGCTGTCGAATAGCGTGATGGGGCCTTGCATCAAATGAAGGGCTGAGGTGTTTTTCAACCGATATCCGTTCAGTGGATGTTTCGCATTGACGGTCTGATTGTAGAGCGACACTTTCTGTCCCTGGAGCGTCTGGCCAATGATGGGCAGCAGCGCGCTGGTGTGCTTAGCGAGGGTGACTGGCTGGTCGATGCGATATTCAAACAGCTCGCCTTTGTCTTCAGCCATCGCCATGGAGACCACGCCTTCTTCCAAGCTGCGCATCTCCATTTCGCCGGCGACGGATGCTGCTGCCGGAGCATTGGCCCGGCCACCGGCAAAACCTTGGTCCAACTTGCCGAGCAAGCGTTCTTTTTTCATCTCGCTCGGGGCTGGAGGGGAGGCCACCGCTTTGAGTTCATCCATGGCATCCCCGTACGTCTGGGGTCTGAGATTGGCATAGAGCTCAGGTTGGACGACTGGACGTGGGTTGTAGAGCGGTTGATACAGATCCATCGTGAAGGAAATGGGACGTCCCGAGACAAGAGAGAGTGTCACGTTGCGCCAGTCCTGTGGGGTCTGATTCTCCACAATGGCCCAGCCTTGCAGATAGGGCGCCTTGTCCTCGTCCAAGACAAGCCGATAGGTGGTCTTCCAGACCGGGGTTTCCGTCAGATACGCGACACGGGCTTGGCGGCTCCCGGTGCCATCGAAGGTAATCGAGACTGTCTTCTTCTGCGCATCGTGATTCGTCGCGAGTGCGGCCAGCGCCTGGTGTAGTTCAGCATTCAACATGGGATTGGTCAACTTGATGCGCTGCACGTTCGCCAGCGAGAGTGAGCGGAACCCTTCTTCAGTCAGGAGCGTGACATATTCCTGCTCGATGACGCGGTGCTGCGAGCCCTCGCCGATGGATTCCGTTTTCTTTTCCACTCCCATCAACGTGCCCACGATGGGATTAGGCGCGGTGACTTCGACCGGTTCCCCACGGACCTGAGTCAGAATCTGCCCCAGGGTCGGATTGCCGTTCAGATTGATGCCGAAGCTTCCGAGCGTCTTCGTCACGGGATCGCGCGAACCGTAGGTGACAGTCGAGACTTTTCCGCCTCCGAAGTCTTGCACGACCAGACTTTTCAGCATGTCGTTGATCTGGTTCGCATGTAGGCGAAGATTGAGTTGTGCGCGGTTGTTCACCGTGCCGTCATGTTGAAAATATCCTACGCCGCTGGAATAGAGCACGATCTTGGAGAGAGGAAGTGCCGCCTCGTCTTCCGCCAGAACAGGCCAGGGGAGCAGCAGGAATGATACGAAGATCAACTGCTTTACAAGAGCGTGACCGGAGTGCATCGACCGTGCAAACATAGTAGCCTCCATCGTAGGGTGTGGCACCAGGCCGTGACGGCCACGGTGATATGACTTATCCATGTCATGTCGTCAAGGGGCGAATCCTTTCAGTAGTCGGGTGTTGAAAAAGGCTCCCCAGCATCGTTCTCGCATCATTCAGACTCTCAACGTACCCCAAGGGTACGCGTCGAGTCTTCACTCGCTGCGGCCTTGCCTGTGGAATGGCGTGTCTCGGCACGCCAGGGCTGGGCGGGTGAGAACCGTGGACTTTTTGAACACCTGTAAGGACTGTTTGCGCGCTCACCAAGAATTGTTCCGCAGTGTATCTCATGATACTGTTCGGTCCCATGGGCTACGCGGATGAGATTACGATCGCACGAATCGTCAAGGCCTGCCGCGCAATTCGGTCGAATCGTGGCTGACCGAGCTTCACATCTTCCCCCAGAGTCTTCATCTTCCGATCCGCAACGAGAAGCCATAGTGGCGACGGCCGAACTATTAGCCAAGATGCTAGCCCGCATTATTCATGACGGTTCGTGGCGAAATCGCGCAGTCGCCACGCGAGACAGGCGCGCGGAGCCGCGAGGGAGGGAGGCATACTTGAAACAGTATGTTGACCGACCGAACGGCGAGCCCGCCTGCCTGGACGCCGGGCCACCGCGTCCAGGCTTGTCGTAGCGGCGAATCCGCGATTGCAGCAGAAACGTTCATGAATAGTGCGGGCTAAATACGACCGTCAAAATTCCTGGCACACCCTTCTATTTGGGGCTCGATCCGTTACTCGGATTGATACCAGGAGTCGGTGACATGCTGGCCAATCTCATCGGGACCGCCATCCTGATATTGGCCGCCCGGCTTCACGTGCCGCAGATCGTCATCGCGCGGATGAGCCTGAATCTCCTCATCAACGGCACCATCGGTGCGATTCCCATCCTCGGCGATCTTTTCTCCATCTGGTTTCGGAGTCACGCGAGAAATGCGGAGTTACTAAGGCGGGCTGCAACTCAACCGTCTCGAGAAACGCAGCAGGCTAGGTTCTATGTGGCCTGCATCATCGGCGGGACCGTCGGGCTTCTGGTGCTCGCCATCGCAGCGATCCTATGGATCGTCGTCAAAGCCTGGGCGTACTTCGCGCTCTAACCGATCTCAATCGCGCCACGGGTCAACTCATCCATTCGATTGCTCAAGGTCCGAAGGCTTCCAGTTTACTCCCGCACGAGAGCCATCACGAGAAAGGCTCTTGCAGTCCAGTGCGCCATTGGCGTAGCATGCGTCATGCGGTTTGTGGAGACCTTGGTGTTCACCGCGGCGCTTCGGCGTCATCTTGACGAGGACACCTATCGGGCTCTCCAATTGGCCCTTATGCTCCGCCCAGTCCAAGGACCAATCATTCAGGGTGGAGCAGGGCTGCGGAAGATTCGGTGGGCTGCGTCGGGACGAGGAAAACGAGGTGGTGTCCGCCTCCTCTACTACTGGGACCCCACGAGCCAGACTTTCTACATGCTGTACCTCTATGCGAAGAACGAGCAAGGTGACTTGACGGCCGCACAACTCAAAGTATTGGCCAAGCTCGTACGGGAGGAATTCACATGAATAAAAGAGCATTTCAAGAGCTGCTGAGGAGCGTACGGCAGGCGGGAAAGATCCGACGAGGCACCATGAGACCGGCTCGAGTCACGACCTTTCGACCAGCCGATGCGAAGAGCATCCGTGAAAAGCTGAAGGCGTCGCAAATGGAGTTTGCCCTCATGATCGGCGTTAGTGTGGCGACTCTGCGCAATTGGGAGCAGGGTCGAAGGACACCGGATGGCCCGGCACTCGCGCTCCTGCGTGTCGCGGCGCGCAATCCTCGCGCAGTGGCCGAAGCCCTCTATCGCGAGCCGCGCAAAGGCGCCGCGTAGCATTCGTTCAATGCGGAGTACCTTGACTCCCTCGACAGGGAGTGAGCCAACGACAAGACCGCGTCCTCCTGACGAACCTCTCAGATCGCTTGCAACCCCTGCTTCCTGAGGTTCTTCCTAGAGATCGGATTTTCACATCGCCGTCGGTGCAGATACCGAAGCCACTACACTCCTTCGCCAAGGATACAGAGGGTTCTCCTCCCTTGCCTACTCCGCCGAAGCAGCTGCTTCGGCGGAGTAGGCCGAGCATCCCCTCAGCAAACTACGGGGTATTCGGCGAAGGAGAATAGGTCTGAACATTCGCGCGGTGGCCGGTAGTAGCTAAGATGTTCCTTGCGAGAGGATATTGAGAAAACGCGAGACGCTCACGATCTGAATACGGCGGCGACGCATATACCGGTTCACAGCCGGATCGTGTTTCAAATCATCATCGCGGGTGACGAGATAATCTGCGTCGCCCACGATGGCGGTTTCGAGAACGAGGTCATCATCGTGGTCGCGACAGATGGCGAGGCGGCCTGTCACCGGCACGAGGACAGCCCGCGCGGCAAGCAAACGGAGCAGAGTCGTGATCTCACGTTCTTGAATCTTGTACTTGCGTCGCAGCCGTGGACGATTGAGTACGTCGCTGAGTTCATCAAGAACAGGGAGTGATGTGATGATGGTGAGATGGCCCCGGCATCATTGCTCGACCAGACGAGCCGGCATGCCCGCGGGGTTGAGCAGCGCGGACACCCAGATGTTGGTGTCAAACAGCGCGACGGGTGGCACGTCGCTTGGCTCGCACCTCAGCCCTAGCTGCGGTGATGTCGGCTTCGATCGTGTTCGGGCGGTGTCGGCTGGTCCGTTTCTGAATCCGCGTCAGCAGCGTATTGAACTGCTGCCGCCACTGGGATTCAGGGTACACCGAAATGAGACAGATCTCCTGCTTCTTTAGGCGAAGACGCTGGAGAGGTTTCAAGACCCCACGTTCAAATCGCGCCCGACTGACTTGTGCCATCTGTCGCTTCTCCATAGGCCCTAACGAGGTGTCGTTATACTGGCTTAGGAAGTTCAGAAATGCAAGGTGCTTCGGTCAGCTGCCAAAAGCTGGGCCAGCCTGTGCCTCTGTCATACTTGTGCTCGGAGAAAAATACCAGCAAATCGCAGCCGCACAGCGTAGACACCGGCTTTCTTATTGTCGTGCATGTGGGGCAAGAGGAAAACATCCCTGCAGGATAGCGGGGCGAGACGGGCGAGACGTGTGAAACGAGGTGGGAATCCAATCTGTCCACATCGCGCCGTTCTCGCATGTCTCGCGCTTGTAAAGGGACAGCTCCGTGATCCTGCACGGTTGTTTTTCTGAGACGCGAGGCTTTATAGTTCCCGCCCATTAGGCTATTGAGGAGAGTGTGTCATGGTTTCTTCAGAAAAAATGTGGAGGCGGTTCATGAGAATGATGCTTGTGTTGGTCGCGGTGCTCGGACTCGCTGCGTACCCGGCGACGGCTGCGCCACCAGTTGACAAGGGGGCCAAGGAGTCGGCCACGGGGCAGAAGCAGAGTCAGGAGAAGCCTGCGTTGGACCAACCGGTAGAGGGGTCGATGGCGGTGGTGCCGGCGGGGGAGTTCATGATGGGGAGTCCGACGGGAGATTCAGACGAACAACCGGAGCACAAGGTCTATGTGGATGCCTTTTCCATGGATAAGTACGAAGTGACGGTGGGACAGTATGCGGCCTTTCTGAAGGCGAAAGGAATCGATCCACCTTCGGATTGGAAGACGATGAACCAACCGGCGCATCAGAAGCGCCCGGTCGCCAATGTGGATTCGACGGATGCCTCCGCCTTCTGCAAATGGGCCGGCAAGCGCCTGCCGACTGAGGCGGAGTGGGAGAAGGCAGCGCGGGGGACGGATGGCCGTCTCTATCCGTGGGGCAACGATCCTCCGACGCCACTCCACGCGAACTTTGGGAAATCGGATTGGAACAACCACGGGGTATTGGCGCCGATAGGAACGTTTGAAGACGGCAAGAGTCCCTATGGTATCTATGACATGGCCGGAAATGTCTGGGAATGGGTCAGCGACTGGTATGACTATAACTATTACAAGACCAGCCCATCGCAGAACCCGGCAGGACCGTCATCGGGTGGGACCAAAGTGATCCGTGGCGGTGCTTGGAACAGCAATCCGCGGGCCATGCGCTCTGCGAATCGGAGCCTCATTTCTCCGACGGACCAGGGACTCGATGGGTTTCGGTGCGCGAAGACTCCGTAGTCCTTAACCCACATTTTATTATTCATAATGCTTCGTCGTGAAATGGCAGAATGGCGCGCGACAAGCGCGAGGAGCGCGACTTGCGTGACGTGTGAGCCCCGCCCCTACCTGTCGCGCTTTTCCCGCCTGTCTCGCCTGTCTCGCTTGAGTCAGACATCGGCGACTACCGCAGAAACGCTCATGAATAATGCGGGATAGACGGGATAGCCCATGACTTTGCATGGTTGTTTTTCTGATGTGCGAGGCTTTATAGTTCCCGCCCATTGGTGATGTGTGGACAGGCTGTCATGGTTCGTTTCGGTAAATTGTGGAGGCAGTTCATGAGGAGGATGCTCGTACTAGTCGCATTGATCGTGCTCGCTGCGTACCCGGCAATGGCCGCAGCGCCAGGTGATAAGGGCGCCAAGGAATTAGCTGCGGCGCAGAAGCAGAGTCAGGAGAGGCCTGCATTGCCTCGTCCGCCAGAGGGGTCGATGGTGTCGATACCGGCGGGAGAGTTTACGATGGGAAGTCAGGATGGTGATCCAGACGAACGACCGGCGCACAAGGTCCATGTGGATGCCTTTTCCATGGATGTGTACGAAGTAACGGTGGGGCAGTATGCGGCCTTTCTGCAGGCGACAGGGGTCAATTCGCCTTTGGACTGGAATGCGATGAACCAACCGGCACACCAGAAGCGCCCGATCGCCAATGTGGATTGGGAAGATGCGGCCGCATACTGCAAATGGGCCGGCAAGCGCCTGCCGACAGAGGCGGAGTGGGAAAAGGCGGCGCGGGGAACGGATGGCCGCCTCTATCCGTGGGGCAACGATCCCCCGACGCCGCTCCACGCGAACTATGGGAAAACAGGGCGCACAACTATGGGGCATTGGCGCTGGTGGGGACGTTGGAAGATGGCAAGAGTCCCTATGGCATCTATGACATGGCCGGAAATGTTTGGGAATGGGTCAGCGACTGGTATGACAATGACTATTACAAGAACAGCCCGTCGCAGAATCCGACAGGACCGTCAATGGGCGGGTTCAAAGTGATCCGTGGCGGCTCTTGGAACAGCAATCAGCGGAACCTGCGATCCGCGGATCGGTACTGGGATCCGCCGTCGTTCCGGAGCTTATACTTCCCCGGGTTCCGGTGCGCGAAGACTCCGTAGTCCGCATCTCGTTATTCGCGCAAGACCGCGAGACTTGCGAGACAAGCGGGACGGGCGAGGCGGGGGACGGGAGGAGCAGCGGGACAGGCACCGCCGCAGACGGCGGAGCCAGTCCCCTTCGAACTTCGAGGCGCGCCTGTCGCGCACGTTTTGCGCATCTCGCGCTCAGATCTATTTCAGTGGAATACTGATCACCAGCCCCCCCATGACATCATTGATCTTGAAGTCCCGTTTGGGACTGTCCGGATGGGCATTGTGGCAGCCGATGCAAGCCTGGGCCACAGCAAGATCTGGATAGACGGCTTGGAAGTATCGGGCTCCTCCTTCCTTCACAAAACCGGTATAGGGTTTGGTCGGATGAGTGAGGATAGTCCCCAGGCCGATCTTCTCAAACTCGCTTGAGGCGACATTCCGTTTGTTGATCGGCCAGAGGCTGATCAATCGATACTGTATGCCGATGCCTTTTCTTGCCATGACGCGGCCCGACTCCATCAGGAATTGAGCCGGGAGAGGCAGAGTATTTTTCTCCTCCCAGTTCTCCGAGGCAACGACCACCCCTTTGGTCTGCAGCCGTTCAACGACGTGCTTGGTGTACACCTCACGGTCCGCTTCAATCATGGCGTACAGATAGTCCGCCACCGTTTCTACGGGCAGATTAAAAGCTGTCCCTTCCGTCTCCGCGCTGCTCGGCCCGACTAAGCCGGAGATGCCCAACCCGGACACCAGTATGAGAACTCCCCGTAGCAACTTGTTGGAGGATGTCATAAATACCTCCTTGGTTTCCTCGTGGACACGTCGACGTCATTCGCCGCGGTTCCATGAAGGGGTGAGATGGATTGCGGATACGAGACTGCACAATCGTAGCTATGAGCGAGCGGATCAGTTCGACCGTCAAGCTGGAGTCGGGAATATGGTGAGGGGAGTGGAAGCAGTGACCAGCACGAGGCGACTGAGTCAGCTGGTCGCTAGGATCGCTGGAATAGTGGAAGCAAGGCACATAGTAGGAAAATACCGAAGCCATGGCCCGGTTCTCCCTGTCAGTATGATGTAGTGTGCCCACCGGATCATACGATGCGTCATCATACTCTTCGGTCTACAAGCTGTCCAACGAGCCTGCATGATTCATGAACACTTCTGCTGCAATCGCCGATCCGCTGCTCTTGCGCGTGAAGCGTCGTTCGTGAAGCGTGAAGCGCAGGACGGAATGAGCGTGTCTGTATCGTTGCATGCGAGATACGAGATACGCTTCACGAGGAACGCGCCCCCTCCCTCACCCTCCCCCTAGTATGGGGGAGGGATGGGTGGGGACCACGAACCGTCATGAATAATGCGGGCTTGCTGGCTCAGCGCAGATTCGCGCTCGGAGAAACAGGAGCAGTTTTTGAGATCGTCCATCGTGAAGGGTAGACTCCCGTGCCTGATCGCGAATCCTGTTTCAGTGAAAAGGGGAGCCGACGCGCCTCATCCACAGGGCCAATCGGCAATACAGGTATCAGTTAGCCGAGATTGCGGACTATTTGGGTGTCCATGCTGCCACGGTCAGCCGCCGCTTGAAGCAGGCCAAGGATGCCAATGTATAATTGCAAGACCTGACCCTATTTGCCGTTACTTGTCTAATTGAGCGAAACTAGACCAACCAGATAAACTAGACAGACCAGATGGACCAGAGGTCCCGCGATCAGAAGTTTCCTGCCTGGACCACATCCTCGATGCTGTTGATGTCGAGCCAATGCCCGACTGTATAGAGCACGCGGATGGGATACTGCCGTTTCAACAGTTCTTGGAGCAGTTGGGGGATACCAACCTTGCGGTTGGCCTGCTTGGCCAGCAGTTCTACAATGATGCCGGTGATGTGGCTGGCGGCGCCGGGAGAGACTTTGAGGAACCCCATCCATACGCCGTGGATGGATTCTTTGGGAATGTTGTTCCCCAATTGCTTGAGATAGATCTTGGCGTTAAAAGCCTTTCTCGAATTGGGAATGGTGCACTCGGTAAACCCACCGAGGCGGGCATAGCTGGTCTGCTCCTGCCAGTTGCTGTCGACGAAGATGACACAGTCGTCCGTCTCCTGACAGAGAGACTGGGGAATATATTTGTTGAACAGCACGTCGCCGTAGGAAATGATCGTGCTCTGTGCCGGTCCTTCCCGGGATCGGAGGGCTTTCAAGAGCGAATCCAGTTCGCCGGTGTCCGCAAAGTTGTCGTTATCGACATAGGTCAGGTTGGGCAGATTGACGGCCTCTTTCTTATACCCCCTGACCACCACGATATCCTTGATTCCCACTGCATTGTAGGCGTCGACAATGTGGGAGAGGATTGGTGTGCCTTGGATCTTGACCATCGTTTTGGGCTGGTGTTCGGTGAGTTCCCCCAATTCATCGCCGCGGGATGCGGCCAGCACGATGGCACAGGTGTCCTCGGTGCCTCGGGGAAGATACCGGTCTTCAGCTTCTTGTAGCTCTGCGGCGTTTTGCAGGCGGAAGATTTCGGAGACCGGCGCGACTTTGTCTTCAATGGAGAGCAGGTGTTCCTGTTCCTTGAGGGTCCGCGCAGTTTTCTGCATGGCGGCCACGGCAGCCCGTAGCATGTGATTGGCCCAAATCACTATCGAAAACCCATGCTGCCGGAATACGTCGGTAGGTGTCGCGTAATATTTTGTCGGCACGATGACGACGGGGCAGCGATTCCCCCATTCCTGTTTGAACGAAAGGATCTCATCGGGTACCGACAGGGCGCTGTGAATGAGGATGCCGTCTGCGCCCGCTTGATGGTAGGCCTCGGCGCGTCTTAAGGCTTCCGTCAGCCCCCAGCCGCAGATGAAAGCCTCTACTCGGGCAATAATGGAAAAGTCCGGATCGGTCTGGGCGTCTTTGCCTGCCTTGATCTTGCCGCAGAACTCCTGCATGTCCGCCAGGGGTTGAGCGCCCCCCTTGATAAAACTATTCGTCTTGGGGAAAAGTTTATCTTCAATGCAAACCGCCGCGATGTGGCGCTGCTCCAGTTTGCGGACGAGCCGCTGCATGTTATTGAAGTTGCCGTATCCCGTGTCGCCATCGAGGAAAATAGGAATCGTGGTCGCATCGGACATGAATTCCAGGTTCTCCAGGACTTGGGTCCAACTGGCTTCGTTGTTGTCACGGACGCCGAATTGCGCGGAAATGGAGAGGCCGCTGGCCCAAATGCCTCGAAAGCCGGCTTCTTGAACGATTTTTGCGCTGACGCCATTGTGAGCTTCACAGATGAACTCAAGCTGCTCTGACATGAGGAGCTTCTTAAATTGACGCGATGTAGTCGTGCCTGGTGTCGAGATCATGGATTTCCTTTCTTGTTCCCGCCGAAACCTTTAGCAGGATGCTGAAAAAGTCCGCCAGCACGAAGAAGGTTGAGGTTCAGGCTAAGGTTGAGATAAAGAGAGTCTGATCTTCGCTCAACCTTGACCTTGACCTCAGCCTACATCAGGAGTTGCGGCCTTGCTGGACGGCCTTTTTGATTATCCTGCAGGATTGTCCTCCTGGTGTGCCACATATTACGAACTGCCGAAGCTTAATCGGCCAAAACAGTTTTTCTGCATCCTGTATGAGACGGGTGCGGCTGAGGTGCACCCGTTCGTGGTAAAGGATACCGGTTTCCCCTGGAGAAATCACCTTGCCTTTCGGGGAGAGTGAAACGTAAAAGGTGAAAGGTAAAACGTGGGGGAGGGGAGGAGATGGAGGGGTGATCCGGACGCAGGGAAGCAACCCAGCCTACAAAGCAGAACTGAGGAGTATTCTCAACTTGGAGGGAACCATGTCAGTCAAAAGGATTGTTCCACGGAAACAGGTGCAAGGTCGAGCGGTTGGTCGGGCGAAGAAGGGATCCGCTGCGAAGCGAGGGGATTCGGGGCTGAGCCGCCGTTTGGAGGACCTGCGCGAGCAGGTTGATATTGTGTTGCCGGAGGTGACGGCCCGGATTGCGGCACTGGAGCATCTGTTGCGTGAGAAGCAGCTCTGCACCAGACAGGATCTGATCGCCGCGCGCCAGTTTGTGCGCATGCAGGAGGCGTAGACGGAAGGAGGTGTCTCTATGGCGATGTCTGCGGCTCTGTCGAGTGAGCAGGTTCAGGCTGCTTGGGTCAATTTGGCCGATGAGGTCCGTACGGGGGTTCTGCTGACGCTCAGAAACGGGCGGCCGTTTGGGTCGCATGTGCCTTATGTTTTTGGTGCACACTGGACGCGCGCCTACATTCATGTGAGCCGCTTGGCGTTGCACACCGAACATCTGTTGCACGACCCTCGCGTGGGGCTGTTTGTCTCGGAGCCGGATCGGCAGGGGAAGAACCCCTTAGCCCTACGGCGGATAAATCTTCAGGGTGAAGCGGCGCTGTTGAATGTCGGTGCGCCGGACTATGCAGAAGTGAAGGCGCGGTATCTCGCTCGCTTTCCACAATCGGCCATGATGTTTGGCTTTGCAGATTTTGCGCTCTGGGAGCTGCGGCTACAGGACGCGCACTTAGTTTTGGGATTCGGGCAGGCCTACCTTGCCGAGGCGACCACTCCTCTCACATGGACACATCAGAAGCCTGAGCAGAAGGGTAGTTAGCAGGATGCTGAAAAAGTCCGCCAGCTTCGTTCTCGCCTTGAACAGGTCCTCAACGTACCCGAGGGGGTACGCCTGCGGCCTGTTCTTCGGCTGCGGCCTTGCTGGACGGCCTTTTTGATCATCCTGCGGGAGTGTTCTCCTCTTGTCTCAGACGTGCAGGCCGCCGAAGTTCTGCTGTCTGAATTGGCTTTTTCACAGCCTGCTGGCAGGAAGAAGAAGGACAAGCACAGGTGCAGGGAGACAGGTCTGGCGTTACGGCTCATTTTGAGCCGAGGATCGGTAGGTGAAATAGAGGACGATGCTTCCTATCAGAGCGATGATCAGGCTTGCGGCAAATAGGGTGTCAAAGCTCAGCGATGCGATGTAGCGGTGGTACAGGAGGGGCAGCAGAATGGGGGAGGCCACGGCTAGGGAGAGGCCCAGCATGTGACGCTTCAGATAGATCGGTTCGCCTGGCTTACGCTTCATGCCCAACAAATCCCATCAGGTCAGATGGCCTATCCAAGCTCGCTTGCTTTCCCCCTCTTTTGGAAGGGCACCCATGTTGGTCTACGTGCGGCCGTTGAGCGAGCACCTTCCATTCTCTACAACTCTCTCTAAGGGAGTGGCCAAGGTTGCCCTTTACTGCGCGCATCGAGCGACCACGTTCTTAAATCACTCCCTCCGCCAAGCTCGCTTATTTCTCTTCTACAGGGTAGCCTGGTCGATCCTCGAATGCGCGCGTCGAACGAGCACATTCTTATGTGCGCGTTCCGCGAGCAGGAGGACGACCAGGCTGCCCGCCCCTCTCTATTTCACAAGGAACGGTCTTGAGTTTTCTCCCGAGGCGGTGGTGACGGTGAGGAGGACCAGGCCCTTCTTTCCGCCGCTTGGCACGGTCGTTGTGATGCTGTCGTTGGTCTGTTGAAACTGAGCTGGGTGTCCCGGGCCGAATGAGACGCCCCGTAAACAGACTGCCTCGCCGAAGTTGGTTCCGGTGATGGTGACTCTGTCTCCGGCTTTTCCTTCGTCGGGCGTGAGCTTGTCGAGGTTGGGGGCTTCACCGAAACAGGATGGAGCGTTTCCCGCAGTCTCGGCCGTGGCGAATTGTGGGGCGGCCACTTTTGGAGCAGTCGCTTTTGGAGCGGGCGATTTGTGGGCGGGCGCGCTTGCATGTGCTTTAGCCGGCTTTTTCACCTTCTTCTCCTGCTTGACTGGTTCAGCGGCCCAGGTGCTGGCTGGGCTGATCGCTGCCAGGAAGATTGCGACCACTCCGATTGCGACCGTGATTCTAGCAAGATGCTGAAAAAGTCCGCCAGCGTCGTTCTCGCATCGTTCAGACCCTCCACGGGGACCCGGCCGCCTCACCACTCGGCGGCGCGCACAGACTTGGTGCTCCTTATTCGTCGCACCGTACGCCCCAGAGGGTACGCCTCGCCCCTTCACTCGCTGCGGCCTTGCTGGACGGCCTTTTTGAGCATCCTGCGGGATATTCATCTGTTGTCCATGAGCTATGGGCCATTGGGTTTCCTGTATACCATAATAGTTTTTCCGCAACCTGCTACAACCTGTTGCTGAATACATAGCCGACCTCCGATTTTTTTGCTGAGCGCACAGACGTCTCATCGATCACCGGCCTTGAAGCCGGTTGAATCAATCTTCGATTGTCGAGATATCGCCAAGGTCTTGTCCGAGCTCTTTCGCTTTAAGCACCCGCCGCATGATTTTGCCGGACCGGGTTTTGGGGAGTGAGGGCACGATGTCGATTTCGGACGGCACGGCTATTTTGCCCAACTCCTTCAGCACTTGATCCTTGATCGACTGGATCAGTGCCGGGCTGCCCACTTCCCCCTGTTTCAAGATGATAAAGGCTTTGATGGACTCGCCGACGAGCTTATGTGGTTTGCCGATCACTGCCGCTTCCGCCACGGCATGGTGGCTGACCAGCGCGCTTTCCACTTCGGCGGTGCCGAGCCGGTTGCCGGCCACTTTGATCACGTCATCGGCACGGCCCATGAACCACATGTAGCCGTCTTCATCTTTGTGGCAGATGTCGCCGGCGGTGTAGCAGTTCGGAATCTGGTTCCAATAGGACTTGTAGCGGTCCGGATCTTTGTAGATGGTCCGCATCATCGAGGGCCAGGGCTTTTTGATGACGGCAAGGCCGCCGGCGTTAGCGGGGAGGCTGTTGCCTTCGCTGTCCACGACATCGGCTTCGATGCCGAGGAAGGGCCTGGTAGCGGAGCCTGGCTTTAAGGGGACGGTCGGCAGTGGTGTAATCAGGATGGACCCTGTTTCGGTCTGCCACCAGGTGTCCATGATTGGCTTATCCCCACCGGCCGCGCGATGGAACCATTCCCAGGCTTCCGGATTGATCGGCTCGCCCACGCTACCCAGGATGCGGAGGGTGGAGAGATCATATTTCTTGGGCCAGTCTTCTCCGTAGCGCATGAGCAGGCGAATGGCGGTGGGGGTCGTATAGAAAATCGAGACGCCATAGCGTTCGATTAAATCCCACCAGCGGCCAGGGTTTGGATAGTCCGGCTTGCCTTCAGCTGTGAGGATCGTGGCACCGTTGAGGAGGGGACCATACACAATATAACTGTGGCCGGTGACCCAGCCTGGGTCGGCGACACAGAAGTAGACATCCTCTTCTTTGAGATCGAAGACGTATTTCGTGGTGATGTAGGTCCCGACCATGTAGCCGCCGTGGACATGGACCACGCCTTTGGGTTTGCCGGTGGTGCCGGACGTATAGAGGATGTACAGCGGATGTTCTGCATCCAGATGCTCGGCTTCGCAGACGGCCTTCTCGTCCTTCAACCAGTCGTGCCAATCGATTTCCTTCGGCGCGGATAATGTGACTCCTGGAGTCTGACGCCGTAAGACTACGACCCGTTCGACGATGGGGGAATTGGCTACGGCTTGGTCGACCACCGGCTTGAGGTTGAGGACCTTTCCCCGGTCAAACCCGACGTCGGCCGTAATGACCAGTTTGGATTCGGCGTCCTGAATGCGGTTCGCGAGGGCCGGGGCGCTGAATCCGGAATACACCACACTATGAATGACGCCGATGCGTGCGCAGGCGAGCATGGCGACGATCTGTTCGGGAACTTTCGGAAGGTAGATCGTGACCCGGTCTCCTTTCGTGAGCCCAAGTTTCTTGAGCGCATTCGCGCAACGATTGACCTGCCGGTAGAGCTCGCCATAGGTGATGACCCGTTCTTGGTCGTTCTCGCCGACCCAGATGACCGCCACCTTATTCCTGCGCCAGGTTTTGACGTGACGGTCCAGACAGTTATAGGTAATGTTACAGGTGGCGCCGACGAACCACTGAGCCCAGGGATAATTCCATTCCAGGACCTTAGTCCAAGGGGAGAACCACTCAAGCTCCTTGGCGACATTGCTCCAGAAGCCTTCAGGGTCGGCGATCGACTTCTTGTAGGCGCTTTCGTAGTCTTGAATATAGGCCGCGGCTTTGGTCTGAGCGGTGGGCTGATACACGCGGCTTTCCTTGAGGAGGGTATCGATATTCTCTGCCATGGCGCGATGACTCCTTCAGGTCGAGGTGCGAAGCAAATCACTGTCATTATGCTGGAGGGGCGGGGGGGAACTCAACCATACTTAGGAGCCTGGCAAGGGGCGAGGGGTACGAGGCGAGAGGGAGGACATTCTTTCTGATCACCCCTAGCCTCTGGCCCCGCGCCTCTCGCCCAAACATTGGAAGTTACAGTAGAAGCGCTCATGAATAATGCGGGCTAGACCTCGGGCTGCCGTTTCTTGACAGTCGCGCAAAGGCGATAGTAGGGTGAATTTATTACGCGTCACACACTGAGGCCGGTTCAATTGATGTTGCCGATCGTCCACCGACAATCGCGGCTCTTCCTTCTTGCGTTTCTAACCTACGCGCTGGTGGCGACATTCTGTCCGCCATCGGCGTCTGCCCAATTAGGGAAGCCGGAAGGGCTGTATTACAAGTCGTGGGCCATTGTCATCGGGGTGGAGAACTATCTCCTGGCCCCGAAAATTCCCGGCGCGATTGAGGATGCCAAAGCGATAGCCCAGGCATTCCGCCGACTGGGCTTCGACGAGGTCGTTGAACTTTACGACAAGGATGCGAGTGCTCGCCGTCTACAGCAGACGCTCTCGGATTTCTTGCCCCGCAAGGTCGGTCGACATGATCGGCTTGTGCTCTATTTTGTCGGACATGCAGGTGTCACGCAGGATCTTGCCGGTAAGGAACTTGGGTATCTCGTTCCCTGGGATGCACAGATGGGGAATGTGTCCAAATCGATGACGTTTGAACAGCTGAAAGGGTTCAGCCGGCGTAGCGCATCAAAACACATCCTCTTCTTCTTGAATGCCGCAGTTAGTGGGTGGGAGGTGAGCACGACTCAGCCACTGTCCCTCGAAGGGCGATTGGCTCCGGAAGACGATACGGAGCGGCGAGCCGTGCAAGTGTTGACGGCGGGCGATAAGGGTGAGTCGTTGAGTCAGGAGAATGGGAGGAGTCTTTTTGTGCAGGTACTGGTAAATGGGCTGAGTGGTATGGCGGATCGTAATAAAAACGGTTGGCTCATGGCCTCGGAAGTCGGAGACTATGTGAAGCAACAAGTTCTGGAACGGTCTAAGAGCGCCCAGCATCCCCTCTTTGTGCAGCTTGAAGGGGACGGAGATACGGTGTTGATCGAGGGCCGAAAGGCCGCCTTTATCATAGGGGCAGATCCCCAGTCTCCGGCCGAACGACGACAGGCTGCGAAGATGCAGTATGAACAAGCCTTCGCGCTACTTCAAACCGGGAAATCGTCGGAGGAAGCGTTGGAGCGGCTGGAGAAAGCCCTGGACTACGATCCCACGTTTGGCGATGCGTATGTGCTTAAGAGTTACGTGCTGCTAGAAGTACTGCCGAACCTTGACGACGCATTGTCTGTGGCAAAGCTGGCGGTGCAGTATGCCCCGAAGAACCCTGATTCTCAGTATACGCTCGGGTTGATCTACGAAAAGCGCGGGCAGTATGCCGAAGCTGAGCGTGCCATGCGGGAAGCGCTGGTGGCCAATCCCAACTATGTGGATGTCTATTTCTCGCTAGGCATCCTCTACGCCGACGAGATGAAAGATCAGTCCAAATCGGTTGAAGCGTTCACGCGTTATCTCGAACTAGGGGGGAACCATGCCCGTGCCAGGGCTGCTGTTGCACAGTCAACACCCCCGAAGCCTTAGCCGGAATTATTCATGCCAGGTCGTCGCGAAATCGAATCGAAGCCAGGCGAGGGGCGAGGGGCACGAGGCGAGAGAGAAGACATTCATTCTGAGCACCCCTAGCCTCTGGCCCCGTGCCTCTCGCCCCTGAACATTGGCGATTGCAGCAGAACCGTTCATCAATAATGCGGGTTAGGCTCGTTCGCTTCCCTTGAGATACCCGAGCCCTATCTTGACTGCTTTCCGCGTAATTTCTGCCCAGCGGACTTGAGGATATTCGGCGAGGACTGCGGCTGCTTTGGGATCTTGAACTTCCAGGTTAAGAATCTTAATGATACCGTCATCAATCTGGACATCTGCCATGGGCGTTCTCCTTGTCGGGGGGCAGTGAGACGGTCAACCCTTATCCGTCGGTTGCGTTGACTGGATTAGGGGTGCATGTTAGCATGAGTTTGTGTGAATTCTCGAACGTTCGTCGACGGCATCTGCCGCTGGTTACGCGGCCGTTTCACTGTCCTGATCATCACCAAGGAGGCTGCGCATGAATAGGGTACTGGGGTTCAGGTCGAGGTTGGTCGGGGGAGGAGTGGCTATCGCCCTGATGATCGGACTTGCTGCCTGCGGCGGTCCTCCGAAGTGGGTGAAGCAAGGCTCAGGGGCGTTCAACGAGAAAGATAGTAAAGGCTTTTATGGCGTCGGGTCCGTGATCGGTGTCCGGAACGAGCCGTTGGCCTGGGATACCGCTGAGAATCGCGCTAGAGCGGAAATCGCCAAAACCTTTGAAACCTATACCGGCTACTTGATGCGCGACTATGCGGCCTCCACGACGGCAGGAGACTTTACCAAGAACACGGAAGAGCAGAATGTCGAGCGGGCCATTAAGACGGTGACGACCGCGACCCTCAGCGGCGTGCGCCCCATCGATCGCTACAAGGATGAAAAAACAGGCACGTATTACGTGTTGGCCAAGCTGAATCTCGCGGAGATGAAGGATACTCTCGAAAAGGCGAAGGAACTCAACGCGGAGGTTCGTGATTTCGTCAGAAAGAATGCCGATAAGCTCTTTGAGCGCCTTGAGAAGGAAGAAGACAAGCGGGCGCCGAAGTAAGGACTCCTACTGATCGACCGCCAATTGCTGCATTTGCGAGGAGGTATCGCGTGATCGTGATGGATCGAGGACGAATCGGGCTCGTGGCGCTGGTGGTGTTGTCGCTGGCCGGCTGTGCCCAGGAGACTAAAGTAACCAGGGTCGACTCAGGGGTCGTCACGGATCTGAGCGGCCGTTGGAACGATACCGATTCCAGGATGGTTGCGGAGTCCATGGTCAAAGAGGCGCTGGAGTATCCGTGGCTCAACGGCTTCTCCGCCTCGAAGCATCGCCAGCCGGTCGTCGTCGTCGGGACCATTCAGAACAGCAGCCACGAACATATCAACGTCAACACGTTTGTGACCGATCTTGAACGTGAGCTCACGAACTCACAAAAAGTTA
>Ga0247727_10005479_pt1 | contig 25707 bp, 26 predicted proteins | sample WisWelCaveWW1625_FD_202498 | JGI IMG/M metagenome (GOLD analysis project Ga0247727, IMG submission 202498) | Biofilm microbial communities from Wishing Well Cave, Virginia, United States - WW16-25 | ecosystem: Environmental > Aquatic > Deep subsurface > Groundwater > Cave microbial mat | place...
TACAGACCAATCTAAAATATAAGAAAATGAGTAAAGGCACGGCGCCATGCCGTGCCTTTTTGCATTTGTGTTAGTTGAATTGAAAAAAGTTAAGCCCTTTTTGAGAAAATACTTTTGAAGAAGTGTAAAAGCTTGGCGATTCCCTTGGGCTCATTTTGCTGCGAGGTCATAGTCTCTTGTGCTTGTTGATTCTGCCCCGCACGGTTCAATTTATCTTTATATTTTTCTTTGCCGATATTGGCTAAATTGGGGTCATGGTTAGTGAATGGCATAGAAGCGCTCCATCAATATCTCCTCTTAAGTTGAAAATCGCTTAAATATTCTATGAAACCCCAGTCTAACACGTTCTGAACTTACCATTCTTAATCAAAAAAGTCAACAATAAAAAGTCAACAATAAGAAGATTCTCTTGTAAAAGAGACATATTCTCGATAAAAATGTCATCTGCCGGCGTTCACTAAATTATAATTTTTTGAGACACAAACTATCGAGTCAACAAGACCCCCGCAACCAGTGCCAAAATTATTCCTACAATTTGTGTCGGTGAGAGCGGCTCTTTCAGAAATATGACACTGAGCAAGACGGTGACGGCCGGGTACAGCGCCGTGAGTGAGACAATCAAACTCGCGGGGTGGCGTTGCATCAATGTGTAAAAGAGTATGCTGCTAAGCGCAGCGCTCGCGCCGACGGCCAACCCCCATAAAGAAGCCGTTGTCACTTGAAACGGCCAGAGCTGTTTGGTCACTGTCAAATAGGCAAAGGCAATAATGGCTTGGGCCATCAGGCTCCACACTAAAACTTGCATCCCGATCTTTTGCGAGGCAATCTTGGCTGAAAATCCCCATAGCCCCCATAAGACAATAATCACTATGCCCAATCCGAGGGAAAGGTTGCTGTTCATAGTTTTCTGACGAATGTAACCCAGGCGGGCTGGCGCACGAACCCCAATTTCACGTTGATACCGAGCATCCCTTCGTTCACTGTGGCGTTCCAGTATTCAGGGAAAACGGCATTGCTGATCGCCGCGATCGCTGCATATTCTTTATCGCAAGATTCAAAAGAGCGAATGAGAGTCTTTGCATTCATACTATAGTGCCTTCCTTAAAGTGATTTTTCGAACAATATCCAAGTCGGTTCACGCACAAATCCCAATTTTTGATTGATCGCGAGCATGCCGATGTTATTGGATTCATTTCGTGTAGTAATAATTTTATATCCCTGCTGCTGTGCATAGCGAATCGTTTCGAGCTTGAGTGCCATTGCGATGCCTTGCCCGCGAAACTCGCGACGCACAGCCGTCAGTCCTTGAGAGAGTCGTTGCGGGTTGTCCAAGACTTTGAACAAGGTAGACTCTCCAATATACTCTCCATTTTTCTTTGCAATAAAATACCCATTGTCCAGGACCCGTGGCGATTCAATCAAACGTTGTTCAAAGAGCTCGTAGTCTTGCGCCGTGTAAGGCTCGGCTTGAGGGACATCTCTACGAACCGTGATGTGTAGCTCGTACAGCTTGCGCCGCACTTCTCGACTGCTCTTGCCTTCTTTAGCGAGTGTTGTTATGTCGATTCCCAGCGTCTTGATTTTCTCAGTATCAGCGTAAAATGGCGCGAAGTTAAACTTCTCTGCGTCTAGATGCGACTCCCAGTGTTGCAACGTTTCTTTGAAATCCAATTTATGCAAGAAAGCCAAACTCGCCGACTTGTCTTGGCGCGTCTCGCCTCGTGCCAAGATGGCGTTCTGTTTGCGCAGTTCATTTTTCAAATGATTCCACAACTGGGTTCCGATACCGTGTCGTTGCCAAGCAGGATCGACCAAAAGTTCTATCTGGAATTTTTGAGGATGAAATGCCGTGGCTTCATGACTGTAACTTGCGTAGCCGACGAGTTGCTTTGTTTCCGGATGGACTGCCACGAAGCGCTGATGCTTGCAATGCGGCGCAAATTGGAATTGCCAATCCCACTCGCGGCTGGACTCGGCGCTGAAATGATGCACACCGGGGAAGTTCGCGTAGCCGATACGACCGATCGCGGCATACTCTTGGTCGTTCGGCTCAAAGGGCCGAATATGTATGTGAACAAGCATAGACATTCTCCCACAAACTTTTCAGAGTATAAGAAAGCTTCTGATGGAGTGCAATGAATATCTTAGGTTGCTCTTGTTATCTCATCGAGCGTGGCCGGATTTTCTAAGCTTGACAGATCTCCTAACTCTTGGTTGAGTGCTTTGGCGCGGATCGCCCGTCTTAGAATTTTGGCGTTGCGCGTCTTGGGTAATTCTTTGACAAATTTGACAGAATCAGGTGAAAAAGCCTTGCCCAGTTCTTTCTCGACACGCTCGCGTAATTCTTGACGGAGCGCATCGCTTGGCTGAGAACCCGGCCTCAAAATGGCATAGCACCAGACCACTTCTCCTTTGATTTCGTGCGGAACTCCAATCGCCGCTGCTTCTTGTACGGCGGGATGTCCGACCAAGATCGATTCGATTTCAGCAGGCCCTAGGCGTTTGCCCGCGATCTTAATTGTGTCGTCGCTGCGCCCGTGCAAGTACCAATTCCCATCTTTGTCAATGGAGGCCCAATCGCCGTGCACCCAGACGTTTGGCCACCGAGACCAATAGGTGCTCAGATAGCGCTCCGCATCCTTCCAAAAGCCGCGGGTCATGCTGGGCCATGGTTTTTTGACCACGAGCTCGCCTACGCCCCCACGCAGCGATTTCCCATTTTCATCGAAGACATCGATAGCCATGCCCAACGATGGCCCCGCCAGACTGCAGGGCGTCAACGCAGTCAAGGGAGTGGGTGACAAGAAACAAGCAGCGACTTCGGTGCCGCCCGACAGATTAATAATGGGGCAACGTCCTTCCCCCACGTTATTGAAGAACCAGAGCCAAGGATCGGGATTCCACGGCTCACCCGTCGAACCGAGGATACGGAGCGAACTCAGGTTATGTTTTCTTACGGGTTCTTCGCCATATTTCATGAATGCGCGAATAAGAGTAGGGGAGATGCCTAAGATTGAAATTCCGTGACGTTCGATCATAGCCCAAAGTCGGTCCGAATGAGGATAATCGGGAGCTCCTTCGTACAAAAAAATCGTCCCGCCCAGAGCGAGCCCGCCCACGACTTCCCAGGGGCCCATGATCCAGCCCATATCGGTGAACCAGAAAAGAATATCTTCATCGTGCAAGTCTACTTGATGCGCTACTTCTTGGGCGATCTTGACCAAAAAACCCCCATGTACGTGCACCGCGCCTTTCGGTTTGCCCGTGGTGCCGGATGTGTAGGCAATCATAAAGGGGTCTTCTGAGTTTGTCTTAAGCGTCGGGCATTCGCGGGGCTGATGCGCTGTGATTTCGTGCCACCACTGGTCACGGCCTGGGTGCCACTGGGTTGCACTGCGCATACGTGTGAAGACAATCTGATGCTGGACAGAGGGAGAGAGTTGCGTTGCTTCGTCAGCCACTTTTTTCATTTCGACCACATTGCCTTTGCGATAAAAACCGTCCGCCGTAATCAGCAGTTTTGCCCGGCAATCGTTCAATCGCGAGGCAACGGCTTGTGCGCCAAACCCAGAAAAAATAGGCGTAAAGATCGCACCCAGCTTGGCGCACGCGAGCAAAGCAATGACGGTTTCCGGAAGCATGGGCATGAAAATGCCAATCGTATCCCCCTTGCCGATCCCCAAATCTTTGAGGGCATTGGCAAAGCGATTCGTCTCCACATAAAGGTCCCAATAACTGAGCTTCCGAACGCTGCCCTCCTCGCCTTCCCAGATAATCGCGATCTTGTGGCGACGATGCGAGTGGGCGTGTCGGTCGAGGCAATTGTGCGCGAGATTGATCTTCCCGCCGATAAACCATTTTGGCTTAGAAATGCCCTTTGCAGTGTCCACTATCTTCTTGTAGGGCTTAAAAAATTCTATGCTCAAGTGCTTTATGATCGCTTCCCAAAACCATTCGATATCGTCTTGAGAGCGTTTGACCAGTTTTGCATAACTCTTGATACGATGCTCTTGCATAAAACGAAAAATGTTGCTGCGCTGGACATATTCTTTAGTTGGTCTCCAAGCAAATTTCCCCGCCATAGACGAGTGCCTCCTCACAAATTATCAGCCAGAACATTGTTAACAGATTGAAGGAACGAAGACAAACAGAACAAATAATTTCAAGCAAGAGACCGTGCATAGTCAGTAATTATCACAGCGATACAGCAGCGCGCACACTTCAAAGAGACATGCGGCCCTTGACATTTTGCGAATGTAATCTATAATACGCTCCTGGCAGGTACAATGAAAAATCCGCGGAGGTTGGAGAGAATTCAACTCGGGAGGTTTTTGTTGTGAAAGTTGTCAAGGTTCTTCTCGTCTGTGCTGTGCTGTTCGGTTTCGGTGTGTTGGCTCTGGCGGACGGTCCCGCTAAGAAAGATCAACCCACTACGACAAGCAAGAAAGCCACAACGACCGCAAAAGCAGGCAAGGGCTTTTTTGTCGATGTACCGGGCGATCACTATGCCTCGGCGGATCTCAAGTTTTTAGTCGAGCGCGGGATTATCACGGGGTTGCCCAGTGGCGAGTTTCAAGGTGCCAAAGCGATGTCTCGCTATGATGCGTCGGTCTTGTTCGCACGAGCGATTCGCTATGTGCAGAATGACCCCGAAAAAGTGAAGGCGCAAGAGCTCAAGGTCTTGCAAGACTTGATGTTCCAGCTCTCGCAAAAGATTCAATCTGTAGAACAGAAGACCGACTCGATGCCCGCCGGCGGCGGCGCCGACAATGCGATGGTCGCTAACTTGCAGAGCCAATTGCAAACGCAAAACTCGCAGCTGGAGAGTTTGGAAAAGCAATTGCGCGACTTGAAAATTTCCAGCAAGAGCGGTGTCGATCCGATGGAGTTAGATAAAGTGCGCAAGCAAGCGAACGCCAACTTCATCATTGGCATTGCCGGTCTCTTTGTCGGCATCGTGGGCATTGCGTTAGCGACGCTGATTAAGTAGCGATTTAACTAGAGTACAAGTCAAGGTTCATACTTAAGAATTCAGAAAAGAAATATGCTGAGTAATTCACTCAGCGAGAAACCTTGACACGTCGGTGAAGTGGAGCCATCTGCGGCTCCACTTCTTTTTTTGCTTTGATCTGAATCTTTCGCTATAATAAATTAAAACTATGTGGGATAATATATCCCACATAAAAAAATAACGTGGGAGCCTTACTTATGAGACTGATTCAGGTACTGGTTTGTATCGTCGCTCTACTTCTGTTTGGCCTAGCAACCAATGCTGCCCCGATCAGCGGGAGTTGGGGAGCGCGAAGTTTGCTTATGCCCCCTACGTCACTGCCTTTCAAAGTTTCGGACACTGAGCTGTGTCTTGATACAAGTTTGAATCTGACAACGACATTCTCCGGGGTTAGCCTGAACAGCCGAATGAGTTGGAGTTTGATTGGGCTAGAGCGAGAGTTTGTTTCGCTAAAGACAACGATTGGGGCATTGACCGTAGGCGGCACTCTTATTTTTTCACGCAACATTATTGAGGCAAATTCTGACGGACAGATTGTGCAGATCAGTCCCAATCCAGGTGGGCTTATTGGCGCTTATTTGCCCTATGTGCCTTCATACACAGACCCGATTACACCTTTGACAACGCTTTGCCGACAATTAGCGCCCACCTTACAGAGTGACCCCGTCATTTTTCGCAAGAAGATCGCCGAAGTCAGTCTGAATGTAGCCGGCTTCAAGTTGGGGAGCACGTTCATATTTGCAAATCTGGGAACGGCGGCGGCGTCCGATTTTCAGGTCGGAACGGTTTTCGGCGCCAGTGGGCAAACCGTGAGCGGCATCGAATTTGAGTCGTTGACGTATCTTGGCATGCGCAACCGAGATGGCTATGAGTTTGAGTGTTTTGGACAATGTCACGAGGACGAACGCTTCTTTCAGGGGCGCGTCGTGCCCGGTTTTCGTTTCGAGATGGAGCGCATTCAGATCAAAAAACTCGTACTGGCTGGCGTGAATTTAGATATTCTCGCTATTTTCAACTTTAATGCGTCCGAAGGACCACTAGGCGTCGATAAGATCACGCTCACGTCCAGTGCTGAACTTAAGCCGCTTTCTTTGGTGCTGACGGACATTCTGACAATAGGGCATTCTCTGCAACTTGCTGCGCATACGCTCATTACCACCCTATCGATCGGCGAAGGTTATTTGACGGCCGTTTTTACAGATATCGACGATCCGACCAATGACGCTGGTTTTGAGTTTCAGACGTTTATTGCTTCGTTTACGCTCGGAGACTGGAACGTAACGAGTACTCTATATCTGTGTGCCGACGATGATGCAGACTGTGCCTTCTTGCACGCTGTCTATCAGCATGACATCACGCTTTACTATACCAAAGATAAACTCACACTGAATGGGCTTGTGCAATTTTATGGGCTCATTTCTAATTTCAACAAACTTGTGATCACCCTGGATTATGCTTTGGGTGCCGTCACGCTGCGAAGCGGAACAGCGATTCAAGCAGACAAATTGGTGGCGCAAGAATTTTCTGTAAAAATCACATTTTAGATGATGCACTTCTTCTCTTCTTGATTTGAATTTGGATACAAGAATGCTGTTGACAAGAGTCCTTGACAATGGCGGAAAACTTCTTTAAGCTCAGTCTTGCCGCTGTTGGAGCCTAGAGGAGGAATCTTAAATGCGTTTTACCAAAATCTTTTCTGTTGCTCTTTTGGCGTTGGCTCTTCCGGCATTTTGGGGATCTGCCGGAGTGACCCCGATTTACGGAACCGGCGATATCTATTCTTTCGATACGCAACTGGCCAAAGGCACCTGGGCGATCCAAATGGCATATGAGCCAAACAAACCCGACTATTTTCAAGCCGAGTTTGCGGTCGATGTGAATCGCGACAACAATTTTACCGACGAAGATACGAAGTACAAAATTACCGGGATACCCCTGAATGCTGTCGGCGGGCTGAGCTTCCGTTGTACGCCCGTGCCCTTCATTCAGTACAGCGTGCACGTGAATGCGGTCTTTGACATTGCTAAGAACGGACAGCCGGTCATCGCTGGGCGCAATGGCGTGATCGATTTTCGGTCGACGGACCAACGTAGTTGGATCATGATTTTGAATGCCAACCTGGACGAGAAAGATGGTCTTGAAGCGATCAATGGGGTCAGTGCGCAATTTACGCCGATCTCGATCGTAAATCCTTGTCCTTAACAGTTTTATAGTTTGACTGAGACGAATAGAGAAAAGTAGAAGGAGCCCACAGAGTATGCGCAGACTCATTGTATTGGCTGGCTTGCTAATCGTAGGGTGGATCGCGGCGGGTTGTTCGACCGATTTTAACCCAAGCCCGATGGGTACACCACTAGACCAAACAGAACAAAAAATAATCAATGCAGCCGATGTGCACACGACACCGTTGACGCTCAAGCCCGGGCAGAGTGGGCGCGTTGGATTATTAAAGGTGACGTTTCTGAGAATTTTGGCCGACTCGCGTTGCCCGGCCGATGTCATTTGCGTCTGGCAAGGGAACGCAGCGGTGCAGCTGGCTGTGATCCGGCTCGGCCAGCCGCGCACGGCACGCCGCATCGTGCTCAATACGGGACTTGCGCCTAGCGAAGCTCGTGTACACGAGTATCGAATTTTGCTCGGCGAGGTACAGCCGAGTCCCATCAGTACTAAGCCGATTAGCTTCCGCGATTATCGGGTGACCGTACATGTTGACTTGGTTGGCTTAAAGTAATCTTCTGCAATAAACAAAGGGGCGCGAGCGTTACTTAGAATCTCGCGCCTTTTGCTGGCACATTATTTTCTTAATTTATCTAATTCAGTTAATACCTGCTTTAGCTAAGCCTATTCTTTTTTCTTCGCCTCTTTGCGGCTCTTGATGACCTCGTCGATCAAGCCATAGGTTTTTGCTTCTTCGGCGCTCAAGAAATAATCGCGATCGGTGTCCTTCTGAATACGATCGAGCGTCTGGCCCGTATGCTGGACCAAGATTCCATTGAGTCTCTCGCGAATCTTCAAGATTTCTTCGGCGTGGATTTTGATGTCCGAGGCTTGGCCTTGTACGCCTCCCAAGGGTTGATGGATGTGTACCCGTGCGTTCGCTAATGCCAAGCGCTTGCCCTTGGTTCCCGCGATCAAGAGTATCGTGCCCATGCTGGCGGCTTGGCCAATGCAAATAGTTCTCACATCGCATTTGACGTATTGCATCGTGTCATAGATGGCGAGCCCTGCCGTGACGACTCCGCCGGGGGAATTGATGTACAGTCGAATATCTTTCTCGGAGTCTTTTGACTCTAGAAAAATCATTTGGGCGACGATCAAGTTGGCCATGTAATCGTTGACCGAACCCTGGGCAAAAACAATACGGTCTTCGAGCAAACGTGAATAGATATCATACACTCGTTCGGTCGCACCGTGCCGGTCAATTACAAAAGGAACCTGATTGGTAATCTGTTGAATATGTTCGAGCTCATCGCGGACTTCACCGTATCGGCTCATATGTTCGTTCCTCCTCTAATTCACTTGCTTGCATCAGCTTACTTGGCTGGCGAAAGTTTCGCTTTGTCCATCAAGAACTGTAACACTCTTTCGTCTTCGTGGTCGGCGCGATAATTTTGCAAACGTCCCTCGCGTTCAAGGATGGCCCGGAATTTGATCGGGTTCATGTCACGCTTCTCTGCTTCCGATTTGAGCAGTGCTTCAAAATTGGCATCGCTCATTTGTAAATTTTCTTGCTTCTTGATCGCGCTAATGACCATCTCGCGCTTGAGACGTTTTTCGGTATTCTCTTTGAGTTTTTTCACTTCGTCTGCGCTGGGTTCGGGATAGCCGCTGCGACGTAAATACTCCAATTCCGCGCCGACCACTTCATCCAGCATGCGTGGGGGGATCTCAACCGAGGTTTGAGCGACGAGCTTATCTATCAGTGCCGTGCGCAGCTCGCGTTGATGTTGTCGTTCTAGACGCTCGGCGAGGTCGGCACGAATCTTGTCGATCATCTCTTTAGTGCTCTCATGGCCGAGTGTGCTGGCCAGTTCTTCATCATCGGGCTTATCCAATTGCTTGATCAATTCAATCTTAGTCTTAATTTTTTTGCCGTCATCGAAACTGAGCTCCACCCACTCGCCCGCGCTCTTGCCTACATACGCTGAAGTGACACCCACGGCTTGCACTTGCACGTCTTGCGCTTCTTTAGAATTTTCCGTATGCACTGTGACGATGTCTTCCGCGTTGACTTTCTCCCCTGATTCTTTGGGAACGGCCGTGGCATACTCGGTTTTCAAACGAGTGAGCACAGCATCAATTTCTTGTTGCGAGGGCTCGCGCTTGGCGGGCTCGTCGAGCTCGACGCCGGTGTAGTTTTTTACTTCGAGTTCGGGCAGCACTTCGACTTCGGCCTCAAAGTGAAAGATTTGATTATCGCCAAACTCTCCCACATCGGTCGCTTGAGGAGCGGAGACGGGGCGAAGTTTGTGCTCTGTCAGCGCTTGGGGCAAATACTCTTGAATGAGCTCTTGCTTGGCATCATCGTCCAGAAAATCTTTGCCAAAGCGTGCCTCAAGAACAGACCGCGGCGCGTGTCCAGGGCGAAACCCGGGCAGGGCAATTTCGCGTGCCGCCCGCCGAAACAAGTCCGATACTTTTTTGCTGACGATCTCTGACGGAATTTCTACTTTTATGATATGCTGCGTTGTGCTCTTCGTTTCTACCGTTGACTTCACAAAAACTCCTTATTCTATTTATGTGCTTACGCCAGCTATGATAGAAAAATAAGAGGCGACAAGCCAGTCTGGCAAAGTTAAACAAGGGTGCACTGATGCGTCTGTTCTGTAGGTTGAATCGCAGCGCGTCACAGAGTCAAGTCTCAAAAGAGTAAGTTATTTAGCGCTCTTTTGTGTCTGCTCGAAGGTTTTTCGTCGTTCATTCCAGAGCACAACCGCCACAGCGATCAAGACCAGGGTCGCTCCCGCAAAACTCAGCGTTGCAATGTGTTCCTGACGAATGGACGCTCCCAACGTAATGGCCACCACGGGAACGATCACTGAGACAAAGCTCACCGTGCTTGCGTCCCAGCGATTGACCAGCCAAGCGAACAAAACAAAAGCTATGACAGAACCCGCAAGCGTGAGATAGAGAATCGGAAACCACTGATTCCACCATTGGGGAATTGTCCTAGGTTCACCAAGCAAGACGCTCGCGATCAGACAGACAAGGGCGCCGATAGCAGTTCCCAATGCGTTAGAAGCAAGTGCCGATTGCGCAGGTCCGCGCTTTAAAAGCACAGTGGCGAGCGAGGCGCTGGTTGCTGCGCATACGACGGCGACAAAGGGGAGGAGCGGGACACCGGCGCTGAGTTCTCCCGAAAAGATAATCGCGACACCGAGTAGGGCCACGACTGCACTCAGCAGTTTCATAAAATTCAATTGTTCCAATCCAAAGAATCGAGCGAAGAGCATGGCCGAGAGTGGAATGGTCGCAAAAAGCAAGGCAGCAATACCAGAGGCTACTCTTTGCTCGCCCCAGTAAAGTAAAGAAAAATTGACGCCAAATTCAAAAAAACCGTACCAGAGCGCTGCTCTCAGCGCTTCGCCGCGAGGGAATTTTTGTCGAGTCAAGACGACCAATACACTCAAGATAAGGCTGGCTAAGACTAAGCGAATGGTTGCTGCCCACATCGGAGGCACCGTATCGTTACCGATGCTGATCACCAGAAATGTGCTTCCCCAGATGAGGCTGCATACAATGAACGCACCGAAAGGGACCAATATCTTCCAATTCATAGGATGAAAGAATACTGGGCTGCACTTCGTCAAACAAGATCGAAGCGTTTGTTTTGATAATAGATCGCGGGCAATGAGCTCAGCTTGACCTGAACGAATTCTCCTTCAGAAAACGAGCGCGATGCAATCGTAATTGCGCGTAGCTCTTGGCCACTTGGTAAGCGCAACGCATAGAGTATTTCAGCGCCCCGAAATTGGCGCAGCACAATCTGAGCTTGTTTTTCTGAAGAAATATTTCCAGACAAAGGTGTCAACTCAAGGCTTCGCGGGTCGACCATCACATCAACTTCTTGTGTCGCCAGTTTTGTTGATGTCCGAATTGCAAAGTTACCCAATTCGGTTTCGAGTAAATTGGGCTGGAGTAAACCTCGGATAAAGTCCGCCTCGCCTACGAACTTGGCCACAAAACGGGTTGCTGGGCAACGATAGATCAGCTCGGGAGTATCCAATTGTTCCAATTGCCCGGCACGCAAAACAGCCATGCGGTCCGCGAGCTCGATTGCTTCGGTCTGATCGTGGGTGACAAAGAGTGCCGTGCTCTTCAATTCGCGCAAAAGCTTTTTCAGCTCGCGCCGCATACGCGGACGCAGATGAGCGTCCAGATTCGAGAAGGGCTCGTCAAAGAGAATCAGTGCCGGTTGATGGGCCAGCGCGCGCGCTACGGCGACGCGTTGCTGCTCACCGCCAGAAAGTTCGTGCGGATAGCGACTGCGAAGGGTTTTCAATCCCAATAAGTCAAACAAATTTTCGATATGTTGGATTTGTTTTGAATCTAGATTTTTTTTCTTGAGACCAAAGTAAATATTACGTTCGACAGTGAGGTGGGGAAAGAGCGAGTAATCCTGAAAAACCATGCCGATAGGACGCTCTTCGGGCGCCACCCACTTGGAAAAACTGGCTACAGGGTTACCGTTAAGTATGATCGTCCCGGCGTCGGGGCGTTCGAGCCCTGCGATCAGCCGCAAGAGCGTCGTCTTGCCGCAGCCGCTCGGTCCCACAATGACAGTGAACTCTCCGGAGATGACTTGTAATGAGAGAGGGCCCAGGGCATTGGCTGAGTGATCTCCATAGGCTTTTGTTACTTTGTCCAGCTGCAAGATGACGTTTGGAGCGCTCATTTGGTTCTTTTGCTTTCGGTCCGAACGGGGTCGAGTAGGAAGAGTAAGGGCAAGGAGAGCGCGATGAGCAAGAGCGCAGCCGGCGCGGCTTGCGTTAAGTAGCCTTCGCCTGCTGCAATCCAGATACGCACGGGCAGTGTGTCAAAGCCGGGTGGACGCAAAAGCAACGTCGCAGGCAATTCGCGCAGGGCATTCGTGAAAACGAAGACCCAGGCCGTCATTAAGCCGGGAACCAACAAGGGCAATGTGACGTGTCTCCACACACTCACCGTTTTTTGGCGCAGCATGCGTGCGGCTTCTTCGAGCGATTGAGGAATTTGAGTGAGGCCTGATTCGAGCGTCTGAAAAGCAAAAGGAAAAAAGAGAATAAGATACGCGATGACCAAAGCAGCGACACTAAAATAGAGCTCGGGCAGAGTGCGATGCAAGACGAGCGCTAACCCCAATGCGACCAATACTCCCGGCAGGGCCAGCCCGGCTTGTGAGAGCCAAGCAAAGCCGCGTGAGAATTTTCTATCCCGATAACGGACACTGAGATAAGCCATGGGCAAGGCGAGGGCAAGCGCCAAGGTCGCAGCAGAACCAGCACTTAGAAGCCCGTGCCAGGCGAAGCGTAAAAGGTCTGCAAGACCTGTGCCCCAAATGGCATTGGCTTGAGTAGGATGCAACCAGCCTTGCACCATCCAGTAGAGAAAGATACCGACCGGCAGGAGAAAAGCGCTCAGCACAACGATCAAGATTAGCATAAGGCCCCGACTGCTAGACGCTTCTGGGGCAATCGGCTGGCGAGACGTTCGGTAATAATGCCGCCCCTTACCCCAGAGATAAAGTTGAAACATAATTAAGAGAACGGTCGCGACAATCAGGGCCAAGCTGAGCACAGAAGCCGTACTTCGATCGAGTCGAGTTGTCAGCTGCGAGTAGACAGCGTTGGTAAAGGTGGGAAATCCCATCCGTGCCACGACGGCATAGTCGGCCATCGTCATGACAGCGACCAAGAGCGCCGCAGCGACGAGCGAGGGGCGTATCAACGGAAGCGTCATAAACCAAAAAAATTTTCTTGGGTTCAGGCCGCAGGTGCGTGCCGTGTCTTCGAGTGCCGTGTTTACACCGCGCAATGCCGCACGAGCCAACAAGTATACATACGGGTACAAGCTTAAAATGAGGACAATCGACGCTCCGAGTAACCCCGTAATGGATGGAACGATAGCGGCAATATCGTTCATCCCCCAACTTGTGAGCACTTCGGCCAGCAAGCCCCAGCGACTCCAAAAAGATTCGTAAGCGATCGCTAACAGATAACCGGGGATAAGCAAAGGCAGACTAAGTAACGGGGTCCACCATCGTTTTCCCGGCACATTCGTGCGCTCGGTCAACCAGGCCAGGGCAACACCTAAAAAGAGAGTGCCCGTCGTAACGATGAGGGTCAGTATGAATGTATTGATGAAAAGAGTTTGCAAACGGCCCAGACGCCAGAGGCGCTGCCAGATGCTGGGATCGGCCGTCAGCCCTTGATAAACGATGAAGAGCATCGGTGCAGCCAACGCCAAAGCGACAAGCGCTGAAAAAATGAGCAAAAGCCAAGGCACGAACCCTGGCCTTATTTTTTTGGGGCTGTCAAATAAAGCGGCTTTGCTGCTCATTCTACTTTATGGCAATCCCTTAGAATCCGATTGCATCCAAAAAATCAAGCGTATTCTGTAACTCTTGCCCTAGCTTGTCCAATGAGACCGGAGTTTGCTTGAGCGAATCGAGCGGACGGACTCCCTCAGCGGTCGCTACGCCGGGCAAGAGCGGCCACTCGTAATTGAGCTCGGCAAATATTTTCTGCGCTTCGGCAGAAACGAGAAAATCCAAGAATTTGCGCGCTTCGGCGACGTGCTTGGCACCCTTCACAATAGCCGCTCCGGCTGCGTTGACTAAAATCCCTACGTCGGTAGGCCCTTGGTCCGGATAGTGCACACCTACTGGAGATTTATTGTCGCGCAGCTCAATGTTGTAGTGATAGTGATTGAGTAGGCCTAGCGCAACTTGACCGCGCCCTACGGCCTTGCGTACTTCGGGGCCGCCGTCCAAGAAGATGACTTGATTCTCTTTCAGTTTGAGCACAAAGTTTTGCGTGAAGGCCGCGCCCTTGGCCAGTCGCATCGACGTAATCCACGCCAGCGTACTTTCTTTGCGCAGGTTGTCCATGCTAACTTTGCCCTTCCATTTGGAGTCGATAATCTCAAAAACAGATTTAGGAAGTTCTTCGGGCTTGACTAGGTTGGTATTGTACATCATCGCGCGACCTCTGCCGGAAGCGCCAACCCAGCTGCCGTCCGCCGCGCGGAACCGCTCCGGGATTTTCTTGATGGCATCTGAAGTGTACGTTTGTAAAACGCCTTTAATCCTCAAGAATTCGAGCAGCCCCGAATCGACTGTCAAATACACATCACCGATGGGGTTCGGCTGTTCTTGTAAGACCAAATTGGCCAAAGCTTGATCTTCACCGCTCTTCAGGGTGATCTGAATGCCCGTTGCTTTCTTAAAAAGATCGATCACGGGGACTATCAATGGCTCGCGCCGCCCCGAGTAAATAATGAGTTGGCCGCCCTGCTGGGCGGACGTTTGAGCGGGTTGTAAACTCACACCGGTGATACAAAACACAGAAACAAGTACGAGTGTGAGCCAGCGCCGACCGACAGGGGGTTGAATCATATCGAGAATCTCCTTTGGTTTAGTTCAAGTTCCGTCTCCAACGAAATCAGTATATCTGCTTATCTAAATAAGTGCATCTGCGAGAGTGTGTAGGGTTAGAATCCGCTTAGATCAAGAAAATCAAGAGTGTTTTGGAGTTCTTTGCCAATGATGCTCAGCGAGATATTCATCGATTTGACCGTTTCCATCAGGCGCACGCTGCTGGCCGTCGCAATGCCCGGGAGCAGAGGCCATTCGTAATTAAGTTTAGCAAAGAGCTCTTGTGCCGGCGGAGAGACGAGAAAATTCAAGAATGCCTCGGCTTGTTTCGCGTTCTTTGCCCCCTTCATAATGCCCGCCCCGGCGGCATTGACCAAAATCCCTATATCGTTGGCTCCTTGATCGGGATAAATAATGCCAATCGGTGAATTATTTTCTTGAAGCTCCAGTTGAAAATGATAGTGATTGAGTAGGCCGAGCGCGATCTGCCCTCGTCCGACGGCCTTGCGCACTTCGGGACCACCATCCAAGAAGAGAATATCATTTTCTTTCAGTTTGAATAGAAAGTCACGCGTAAACGATTCGCCCTTCACAATGCGTAGAGAAGTGACCCAAGCGAGCGTGCTCTCTTTGCGCAGGCTGTCCATCCCGATCTTGCCCTTCCATTTGGGGTCTGCCAGCTCAAAGACGGATTTGGGCAATTGGGAGGCTTTAACGAGATTGGTGTTATACAAAATGATGCGGCCACGGCCGGATACACCCACCCATGTGCTGTCAATCGAGCGAAAACGCCTTGGAATTTTGACGATCTGCGCGGATGTGTAGGGTTGGAGGGCACCCTTGAGTCTTAGGAATTCAAGCAACCCAGAATCGACTGTGATAAAGAGATCACCGATCGGGTTTGGCTGTTCTTGCAAGATGAGATTGGCCAAAGCTTGGTCTTCTCCGTTTTTGAGTGTGACGTGAATGTTGGTTTGCTTCTTAAAAAATTCGATTACCGGCACAATCAATGGCTCACGACATCCCGAGTAAATAATCAATTGCTCTGCGGGCTGTGCTGTGCTTGTCTCAAAACGAACACTAAACATTTGTAAGAGAATACAAAGAAAAAATCCGAAAAAAATCTTTGCCAGGCCGAGCCAAATCGAGCTGCGCTGCATGATGCTGTCCCTCCTCGAAAACCAGTATGCCAGATCAAGAAGAAATTTTCTATGCCCTCTCTCTTAAAGTATCAAACAATCGTTTGGGTCAAAACTAAAAATGATTTCACTGCCCTCTGCTGGCAGCTGTGCTCCCATATTTAGTTTGATGAGAAACTCTTGGCTCTCGCTCTCAATATGACCCATATAGGAGTCTCCCAAAAATTCTGCCCCGCGCCAGACACCGGACAGTTTTATTTTTTTTGAAATTCCCAGAGTGAGTGCGCTGGGGCGTACAATCAAATGCATGAATGCATCAGTATTTGCTTTGTTCAAAAGATGTTTGGGCGAGCGAAATTGCTGACCCGAAGAAAGCTGAATTTGCAATTCATCAATAGTCGAGGACAAAAGGCGCGCCTTAATAAGATTGGTACGGCCAACAAAACGTGCGACAAAGACAGTTCTCGGTTGTTGATAAATATTTTGAGGCGTGTCGATTTGTTCTATCTGCTCACAATTCATAATAGCGATCCGATCAGAAATCGCTAAAGCTTCGTCTTGGTCATGGGTTACATAGATCATAGTCATACGGAGAGCGCGCTGAATTTTTTTGATCTCGAATCGCAATTGGACTCGAAGCGCGGCGTCGAGTGCACTCAAAGGCTCGTCCAGCAAGAGCAATTTGGGTCTAGGCGCCAGCGCTCGTGCCAGAGCAACACGCTGCTGTTGTCCCGCCGAGAGTTCAGAGGGCATTCTTTTGTCTAAACTGCGAAGTTGAACGAGTTCTAGTAGTTCATGAACGCGGGCTCGGCGATCGAGCTTTTTGTCTATGAAACGAAGCCCGTAAGCAACATTCTCATACACACTCATATGCGGGAATAGCGCATAATTCTGAAAAACGAACCCAATTTCGCGTTTCTCTGAGGGCATGAACAAGACGCTCTGGCGATCAAACAAGATATCGCCTGAATCAACCTGTTCGAGGCCGGCGAGGAGGCGCAAGAGCGTCGTCTTGCCGCAGCCGCTTGGGCCGAGCAAAGATAAGAATTCTTCAGAATGAATGTCGAGCGAAATATTTTGCAGAACCGGATGAGAGCCGAATTTTTTACTCACTTTGTCAATATGAATTCGCATGACGAAACTAGCGGAGCACGCGCTCGCCGGTGCGATCTATCACGACAAAAGCAATGGCTGAGACAAGCATCATCAGCACGCTCATCGCGCTTGCTGCGCCGAACTGGCGCGCGCCTAAGAAATCATATATCGCAATGGGCATGGTTTTCAGACCAGGGCGAGCCAGCATCAGTGTAGCGCTCATCTCGCCCAAGCTCAGAGCAAATGCGAAGAGAGCACCGACCAAGACGCCTCCGGCGATGAGTTTCAGTTCAATCTGATAAAACGCTTGCCACGGGGTTGCTCCCAGCGTGCGCGCCGCTTCGGCCAATTTTCTATCTACGTTTTCCCAAAGGGGTGTCACCGTTCTTACTATGAATGGGAAGATGATGATTGTGTGCGCAATGATCACGGCCAGGCTTGTGCCAGCCAGTTTAAAGGGAGGTGCAAGAAAGGCGCGCAACAAACCAAATGCCAGAATCACTGAAGAGACGGCCAGTGGGATCATCATCATTGTGTCAAAAAGCGTGCGCCCTCTGAACTGCATACGCGAAGTGATATACGCAGCAATGACTCCCAAGGCCAAAGCAAGAAAAGTCGCCAAGAGACCGAATTGCAGGCTATTCCAAATAGATACGAGCGGCGAGTCGCCGATGATTGCATCGTACTCGGATTGGAAAAGATAAGCGTACCATTCCAGCGTAACTACGCTACCGGAAGGAGAATCTGAACGAAACGAATCTACGACGACACTCGCCATTGGCCCTACAAAAATGATAAAGCACAGCAAACCAAATAGGAGAGTTAAAAGTCGGCTCGGCTTAAAGATGTCACGCCATGTGTGAAAGAGAGCAATGGCAGGTCGCGGCTTGAGTGATTCGGCTTGTTTGGCAAAACGCGCTTCTAAAAGCAGATAGAAATAGACAAAGAGCAATGAGAGGAGCAACCCAATGATCGCTAGCGCCGCACCGAGTTTGAAATCGAGCAGGGTTACGGTGCGCGTATAAATTTCGACTTCGAGTGTGGAAAAACGCGAGCCGCCCAGCGTAAGCACGATCGGGAAACTCAAGAAACAGAAGATAAAAACAAGCGTCATTCCCGACAGCAAGCCCGGCAAGAGCAAGGGTAAAGTGATATCTCGAAATGCAGCGAAGCGAGAAGCGCCGAGCGTGCGGGCGCTCTCTTCATAGCGCACGTCGATGCGTTGCCATGCAGCGTGAAGGGTGCGCGCGATGATCGGCGCGTTGTAAAACGCATGAGCCAGCACAATCGCCGGCAGCGAATACAAGAGATTGAGTGGCGGATCGGACAAATGAAACAGAACCATAAGAGCCTGATTCAACCAGCCCGAGTGCCCGAGCATAATTGTAAAGCCCAAAGCGACTGTGACTGTCGGCAAGACAAAGGGAAGAATCATCAAGGACCGAATGAGTCGTTTTAATGGAAACTCATAATGCGTGAGAATAAAAGCGAGAGAAAAACCAAGGGCGACGCTGGCGAGCGTACTGAGGAGCGCTTGCCAGAGCGTAAATCTTAAAATATGCAAAAAATAATCGTCTGAAACAATGCGAGTGAGATAACGCCAAGTTAGCCCTGAATTATCAGTAAATCCTTCGCGCAAAAGGGCGGCCAGCGGATAATAGAAAAAAATCGTGAGAAGAGAGAGAGGAAGCCCTATGAGCGCAATTTTTCTAAAACTTGCTGCGCCGAAGATAGTCCTCTCTCCTTCCGTCCGGGGATGGGGCTTGCTATTTTCCGGTCACAACCAATTTGGCCCACTCGTCGAGCCAACGATCGTCGTTCTCGGCAACAAATTCCAAAGGCAAGATGATGGGCTTTGGCGGAACGACAGCCAATTGAGTGAATTTTACGGGCAAGAGCGCGTTAGGGTTTGCCGGAAAGACAAATTCATTGTTCGGAATCTTCTCTTGCACTTCGACCGACAGCACAAAATTAAGAAATTCTCGCCCCAGTCTGGGGTTGTCGGTGCCTTTGACGAGGCCCATGCCGTAAATGGTGCGATAGGCTTGGTTGTTGAGCAAGAGCACTTTGTACTTCGCTTCGAAAATCGAATCTGTACTGAAGCTGACGACCATTGGTGCCTCGCCCTTGGTGAAGAGCTTATAGGCGGCGCTCCATCCGGGCTGAATCGAGAGAATATTGGGTAAGAGGCGCTTCCAATACTCTAGGTATTTTTCACCGTATTGCGCAATCGTCCAGAGCAAAAAAGCATGGCCGACGCTTGATGTGCGCGGGTCCTGCACGAGTAATTTGTTCTTGTATTTGGGGTCGGTCAATTGTTCAAACGTTCTGGGCAATTCTTCTTCTTTGAGTCTTTCAGAGTCGTAGACGATATTGATAAAGCCGTGCTCGTAAGGGAGGAGCGTGTTGTCTTTATCAAAGAATAATTCTTTGGGAATTTCTTTGAGATTGGGCACGTCTTTTTCAGTGAGCGAAACAAAGAGGTCGAATTTCTTCGCTCTAGGGATGTCATTGATTTCACCAAGAAAGAGATCGGCTTGAGTGCCGCCTGCATTTTTTTCAGTGATGAGTTGAGCTAAGACTTGGCGGCTCGGGCCGGGCGTGACAAAGACGACTTCCACGCCCGCAAATTTTTTCTCGAATTCTTGTTTGAGAAATTTGGCCAATCCAAACGAATTGTAGGTGTAAACAAAAAGCTTGTTCCCTTCTTGTTGAGCGGATGAAAGTTGGACAGCGAAGACAAATGCGAACATCAAGAGTACGAGACTCGTGAAAACTTTACGAAACATGAGCAGTCCCTCCTTGGTCTGCGTGTATCGAGTGGGCTTGATTGAGCCAAGCAAGAAGCTCGGCTTTCAGTGGCACAAATTTGGAGTCCGTGGGCAATCGGGGATGTGGCAAGTCGATTCTTATTTCTGTTTTTACTCTCGCAGGCCGCGCAGATAGCACATAGACGCGATCGGCTAGAATGAGCGCTTCTTCGACGTCGTGTGTGACAAAGAGCGCACTGAAGTTGAAGCGCGCCCAGGCTTGCAAGAACCATTCTTGCAATGGTCGGCGCGTGAGGGCATCGAGCGCGCCAAAGGGTTCATCCAGCAAAAAAACAGATTTCTTACAAAGCAGCGTGCGGATGAGAGACACACGTTGGCGCATTCCGCCTGAAAGCTCTCCAGGATAAACGTTTTCAGACCCAGCGAGGTCGAATTCTTCAAAGAGATGGCGTGCTGCATTGCGAGCTTGTGCCCAATTTTCTCCAGCAATTTCAGAATTCAAGAGCGTATGTCCAAGCGCGCTGCGCCACAGTAGAAGACAATCTTTCTGTTGCATATAGGCAACTTGGTTTTGCAAGTGATTGACAGAAACGCCGTTAAAAAATATCTCGCCGGAGTCGCGACCTACTAAGCCAGAAATGATATGCAAGAGAGTTGTTTTACCACAGCCGCTCGGTCCGACGAGCGCAACGAGCTCTTTGGGTCTGACCTCGATACTCACGCGGTCGAATACCGGCAAAGCTTTCCCCTCGCGCGAGAAAGTTTTGCTCAGAGAATCGAACTTGAGGTACACTGTGTTTGAGATGAGATGGTTGAGCTTCATCTTCCCTCCGCCGGCATTACCCGGATCAGGTTCATAGGGTCGAAGCGTTCTGCTTCCTCTCAGCCCGCTTGCGCGAGCTCCCCTGTGTGTAGTTGTATCATAAGATATCGTGAAGAAATTGTCAAACGCGGACTGATTTTCTCTGCATTTGCTTTTTAAGTCAAAAATAAGCTATAACCAACTAACCCGCGAGTAGAGGTGATCAGAGAATGTTGGCAAGTATGTTCTCACCGTTAAGTGGATTATGGCAGTTACCCATACGACTCATCGTAGGTGTCATCTTGGCAATGCACGGATATCAGAAATTTTTTTCACCAGATGGGATTAATGGTGTAGTCGGTATGTTCACCAAATGGGGCATCGTCATGCCTGATATCACCGCCCCATTGGTGGCAACGGTTGAGCTGGTCGGTGGCATCTGTCTAGTGCTAGGCTTGTTCACTCGATACTGGGCGTTGATGCTCGCTATCACAATGATTGTTGCAATTGGGGCAGTCAAGATGCCTCTTCTCACCCAAAGCATACCTTTCCCAGAAATATGGAAATTTGCAACTTCTGAACTTGAGTTATCCCTATTAGCTGGCTGTCTAGCTCTACTCTTGGCTGGCTCCGGCGTCGCGTCACTGGAGAAGATGCTTTTTAAGAAAGAGCTTTAGCTTAATTGGTAACTGAGGATAGGGATCGTGCTGAAACGATCCCTATTTCTTATTTCTTTTCTTCATCGCCGTAGTATTTCTGCCCTGTAACAAGATAGATCGTTCGTTCTGAGATATTGACGGCGTGATCTCCCACGCGCTCCAAATCACGAATCGACCAGAGCACGGGGATGACATCATCGGCTATTTGCTTTGCTTCTTCAGGCGAATGCGCTTGGCGCGCCAACTCCAATAAGCGCGCCAAAACTTTTCGGCGCAGGTCCCAGCACATCTTGTCCATTTGTTCATCCCGGACCACAATTTCTTTACAACGCGCGACATCTCTCTGTGCAAACGCATTCACGCAATCGTCAAGCATATTTCGTCCAAATTGGCCCAGATTGTAAATCTCTTCTTTGGGCACCAAGACGAAGACTTTCGCGTCCATCCCATACTCGCCGACGTTGACCGCCAAATCCGCCACGCGTTCTAAATCTGTAATAATTTTGAGAACGCTTGTTATCAGACGCAAATCGATCGCCACGGGCTGCTGCAATGCCAAGAGATCAATACACTCTTTCTCAATCTGTGAATTGAGTGTATCGATCTGGTCGTCCCAGGGATCGAGCGTTGCCGCCAATTTTCGGTCGTGGTCGCGCAAAGCTTGCAGGCCCATGGCCAGCCCCTCGCTTACCTTGGCGCCCATTTCTTGCACCGACTGAACGAGTCGTTCTAATTTTTGTTTATAGTTCTCGCGCACCATAAGTGTTTATTTTATCCGAATTTACCCGTGATATAATCTTCGGTCTCTTGCTTGTCGGGAGTTTCAAAAATCTTCTTCGTCGCGCCGAACTCGATCAATTTCCCCAAATACATGAAGGCCGTAAAATCGGAGACGCGCGCCGCTTGTTGCATATTGTGAGTCACAATCGCAACGGTATATTCTTTTTTGAGTTCGAGCATCAGGTCCTCGATCTTGGCCGTCGCGATCGGGTCGAGCGCCGAGCAAGGCTCGTCCATCAAGATGACATCGGGCTCGACAGCCAGGGCGCGTGCAATACACAGCCGTTGCTGCTGACCACCAGAGAGATCAAGGCCCGTTTTCTTATGCAAATAATCTTTGACTTCATCCCAGATTGCCGCTTTGCGCAGGGCCCGCTCGACTTGCTCATCAAGTTTGCCCTTAAATCCATTGATACGAAGGCCAAAAGTCACGTTTTCGTAGATCGATTTGGGGAAGGGGTTCGGTTTCTGAAAGACCATGCCGATGCGCCGTCGTACTTCGACGGCATCCACGTATTGGTCATAGATGTCTTGACGATGATAGAGCACTTGGCCCTCAATGTGCACGCCGGGCACCAAGTCATTCATGCGATTAAAGCAACGAATCAAAGTGCTCTTGCCGCACCCCGATGGACCAATCAGTGCTGTGATCTGGTGCGCAGCGACAGTGAGGCTGACTTTATCGAGAGCCTGCTGCTTGCCGTACCAAAGACTCAGATCACGGGTTTGCAGTACTGCGCTCTTTGCATCTGATGGGTCTATGGGGACAGTCTTATTCTTGTCTTGTGGGCCAGCATCGAGGCTTGTCATGCTACCACCTCCTCTGAAATTTGATACGCAAAAAGATAGCGAACGCATTCATCATCAGCAGAATGAAGAGCAAGACCAAGATGGCCGCCGCCGCGATATTAGCATAGCCATCCTGGGGCAGCGTGACCCAGGTGAAAATCTGAATCGGAATCACTGTAAAATAATCGAAGGGTCCCGGCACAAAGGAGAGATATTGGAACGCTCCTAAGAAAATGAGCAACGCGGCCTCGCCCATCGCTCGAGAGAGTGCAATGATGATCCCCGTAAAGATGCCCGCCCAGGCGTAGGGCAGCACGTGATGCCGCACCATTTGCCAACGCGTAGCGCCTACTCCATAGGCTGCTTGCTTGATAGAATCGGGGATGGTGCGTAGCGCTTCTCGCGACGCAATAATCACCAAGGGCAGGATAAAAAGGGACATTGTCAAGGCACCGGCTAAGAGAACGCGATCCATTTTGAAAGCACGAGCGAGAATCTCTAGGCCGATGATGCCATAGATCACCGAGGGTACGCCCGCCAAATTCGAGATCAAAATCTGAATGAGACTGGTATGCCACGATTTTCGGGCATACTCTTCCAAATAAATGGCAGCGCCGATGCCAAGGGGCAAGGCGATTAAACCCGTCAGCACGACAATCCAAATCGAGCCCGCAATCGCACTGAGTACGCCCGCCAATTCAGGATAGCGAGAGTCAAAACTGGTCACAAAGCCCCATATAGCTTTCCAGAAATTGCGATCGATGGTGATTTCACCTGTTTTTTCGATATCCAATAAGAGCTGCACGATTTTCCCTTCACGCAGTACTTCTACAATTAACGGGCTGGGCACGCTTTTACGCTGGGCAGCGATGACTAGTGCTTCCCAGGCCTGGCGGCTTCCGGTTATGGGAAATCCATCAATTTTTATCAATCGGTCATTCACTTGAAGCCCGGCTCTAGCGATAGGGGAATCTGCAACAATATAGTCAATGACAATTTGCACTTGATCTTCTGCTGCCCCCGGTTCGGCGCGCAGTTCCCACAATTGCTCCGGTGAACTGATCCAACCGAGTCTTACTTGGTACTTATCGCTGGGCAAACGGTCAATCAGCTGCCACATATCAAGAGGGCGCTGAAGGCTTTGATGATTGGCATGGATCAGGACATCGTAGCGTTGCATCCCGGCCTGGACGACCGAGCTGTTGGCTCTCGCTTCGGTAAGCAAGACGTAGGGATGAAGCGAACGTTCCCATTGGATCGGCTGCATGGCCAAGATCAGCCCTGCGTCTGAAGCCGCTCGCATCGGGATCAGCCAACGGCCATTCGATGAGACATAATACAAAAGCGCAACCAGGACCGCCAAACCAACGATAATTGTCGAGAGAGTCAGCGAGCCAAAGACAGTGCTCTGTGCCCGTCGCCAGCGGGAGCGACCGGATACGTGCGATAGTTGGGATTTTTCGTGGTGAGCGCTCATTCGAATTTTTCCCTGAATCGCCGAACGATGAAATGGCTGATGATATTGAGAACCAAGGTCGTCCCGAACAAGAGCAGGCCTGTCGAGAAAATCGTGGCCCAGATAAAGTCCCCCGCTTCGGCATCGCCCGTACCGATATTGACCATGTGCACGGTGATCGTTTCGACTGGCTTCAAGAATTCGGGAGGCCAGGTTGGCGTCCTTCCCGCGGCGATGGCAACGATCATGGCCTCGCCGATGGCGCGCGAAAGCGAAAGTATGAATGCAGCCGAGATGCCAGACAGAGCAGCCGGAAGCACCACGCGCCAGATGGTTTCATATTTCGTGGCTCCCAGTGCTAAGGCTCCATCGCGCAACGATTGAGGCACGGCATAAATCACATCCTCACTTAGAGAAGAAACAAGCGGCAATATCGCAAAACCCAAAACGAGACCTGCGCTCAAGACATTCCAAAATTGAATTTCAGGAAAGAGTGTGTCGCGCAGCAACGGGGTGACATAGAACAAGGCAAAATAACCGAAGACGACCGTGGGAATGCCAGCCAATACTTCTCAGATAGGTTTTGTGATTTTTCGTACACGATGTGAAGCAAACTCGCTTAGATAGATTGCGCTCAATAAGCCCAAAGGCAAAGCTACTAACAAGGCGACGAATGTTATCGCCAGGGTGCCTGCAATCAGCGGCAGGGCTCCATAGGATTGCGGGTTGATCAGCGGAGACCAGTTCGTCCCAAACAGAAAATCGCTTAGCGAGACTTTCTCGAAGAAGGGCGCACTGCCTACAAAGAAAAGCCCCGTTGTGAGTGCTGTTGTGATGACTGCAAGAAATGCGCAAAGAAAGAAAATGGAACGAACCAAACTCTCCTTGGCGTAGCGCCCTCGCGGCGCGCGCAACATATTTCTTGCTGATGTATGCTCCATTTCCCCTCAATATCTGTATCTGCAAATTAATCTATATATCTACAAGTATAAATAGTTTAGCAGGGATAGTTTTGAAAAGTCAAGTGACTATCCCTGCCTGGGAAAGGGTGGGGTGCTCCCGGAGAGAAGGGCGCATTGCAGCATAACACATGCCTCTGCCTCCGGGAGCGGCTACCAAAGTGGCCGGGGAGTGGGTGGACCTAGGAATTGCAGTGTTTCGTATATTTTTCCTTGATTTCTACGAGCGAGAGCCCCGCCGAATCGCCGCCAAAAGCCGTACCTGTCTTGCGTTTGTTCCAGCAAGTACGGGTCGCTTCGCGATCCTCGCGAGGGGCGGGCAGATAACCGACGGTCAAGAGAAATTGCTGGCTGCCGATCTGTTTTTCATCTAGATAAAAGGTAACGAAATCGTTCACTGAGGGGCGCTCGCCGGACTTCTTGTTCGCATAAATGAAGAGCGGGCGGCTGAGCGGCTGATAAGTGAAAGATTGAATGGTGTCGACGCTGGGGAGCTTCCCCTTGCACTCGCCGCCCCCGTTCTTGAGAGGTTCTTTCTTGTTGGCAGCGCGGCGCTTGTTGATTTCATCAAGAGTGGCAGCCGGGGCATTGATGAGGTCTTTGCGAGGGTCGATCGCAACGGGCTGGACAATTTGGCTGTTGTTGATATAGAAAGCAAAGCCAAAGTAGGTG
>Ga0247727_10005480_pt1 | contig 25703 bp, 24 predicted proteins | sample WisWelCaveWW1625_FD_202498 | JGI IMG/M metagenome (GOLD analysis project Ga0247727, IMG submission 202498) | Biofilm microbial communities from Wishing Well Cave, Virginia, United States - WW16-25 | ecosystem: Environmental > Aquatic > Deep subsurface > Groundwater > Cave microbial mat | place...
GGGGGGAGGGCCTCGGGATCAGCTGCTGAAGCCGGCCTCCCGGTCCTGCCGGGAATAGACGCGGAACGCGCTGATGGTGTTGGTCCGCACGATGCCGGGCACGGTCACCATCCGTTCCGTCACGACCGAGGCGATCTCGTCGTAGCTCTTGACCTTCACGATCGCCATCAGGTCCCAGTCGCCCGAGACCGAGTAGACCTCGGCGATGCCGGGGATTGCGGCGATCGCCTCCGCCGTCTGCGGGATGAGGTCGCGCGAGCACCGCACCTGCACGATGGCGGTGATCACGGCGCGGGCTCGTCGGCGGGGAACGGCGGGACCCCCGTCAGCCACAGCCCCGCCACATCGCCCTTCTCGTCCACCTCGACCAGCAGTCCTTCGGCCACGAGCACCGTCTCCACCTTGCGGGCCGGGCCGACTCGCACCCGGAACACGGACTCGGCCGTGTTGGTTTCGATGGTGAGCGCGGTGTCCACCTCGACCGCGGAGAGCGCGGCGCCCGCCTTGCGCTGCGGCAGGACCACGTCCCCGTCGCGCGGGCCGGCCGGAGGCTGCAGGGTCTGTACCGTGCGCACGTCGGGCCAGACCACAACCTCGACGCCGCGGATGGCGCCGCCGCTCACATCGAGCAGCACGAAGGAACCGTCGGCGCCCTCGAGCTCGACCGAGCCGGTGAGGCCATCGTGGCCCTTGTCGCGCCCGCCGCCCTTCACGGCACCGGTCAGGATGTCGGTCTCGGGATCCCAGCGGTACGTGACCGAGGGCAGCTTCCCCGTCCGCTCGACGACGCGCGCAGCAAGACCCATGGGACGGGCAACATATCGTGGCGCGGCGCCGGCCAGCAAGGCGGCCTTCCGGTGCCCGCCCGACCCGGCTTATCATGCCCCCATGATTCGTGCGGCATGTTGGGCGATTCTGAGTGGCGGCGCCGCCCTCGCGGTGACGGCCTGCGTCGACCGCACCGACGGCGGCGGCATCCCCGGCGATTCCTCGCGCGCGCGCGCCGCATTGGACAGCGCGCGCGCCTCGTTCGAGGCGGTGAGCGCCGGCACGCGGATCAGCGCCGAAACCACGCTCGCCGGCTACACGGTGCGCTGCTACGCGGCCGGCCGGTCGGCGCCATTCCTGGTCGCAGTGTGGGACGGCGAGGACCCGGTCTGGCACCTGGGCGCGCGCGGCGACACAGCCCGGGAGATGGACGTGGACCTCGTCGCCTCCTGCCCGGTCCGCCCGCGCACGATCCAGGCCCGTGGCACGGCGCCCCCGGCCGGTACCGACCTCACCCGTGACGGTGCCCCGGACCTGCTCGTCACCGCCGGCGACGGGATGCTGTGTGACGAGTGCGTGGGGCTCGCCGTGGTCGAGCTGACCCGCCCCCTCCGGGTCCACCGGATCGCGGTCACGGACTCGTTCGCGGTGCGCGATCTCGACCACGACGGCGTGCCCGAGATCACCCTGACGGACGTGAGCATGAACGATCTGGGCGCCGCGACCATCCGGCCGCGCGCGATGTTCCGCTACGCGGGCGGGCGGTACCGCCTCGCCGAGGAACTGATGCGGACCCCGGCGCCCGACTCGACGGGGCTCGCCCGCCTGGCCGCGCGGCTCAGCGCCTCGCCGGACCGGGTGCCCGCCCTCCACGACGCGATGGCCCGGCTCGTGGCGGGAGGGAATCCGGCCCACGCGTGGAAGCTCATGGAATGGGTGCTGCCGCCGAGCGAGCAGGCCGAGTTCGCGGCGGTGTTCCGCCGGACCATGGGGCGGAGCGCGATCGCCGAGCTGCTGGCCCGCTAGATCAGCGCGCCAGCCGTTCCAGGGGCGAGCCCTCGCGCTCGGCCCTGAGGCGCGCGAATTCCCGCACCAGCCGGTCCATCCCTTCCTGCAGCAGCTCCTCGGCGGCGGCGTAGCTGAGCCGCACCCAGCGGTCGTCGCCGAACGCCGCGCCGGGCACCAGCGCCAGCGCCTCGTCGGCGATCAGTCGCCGGCACACCTCCGTGGCGCTCGGCACGTGGCGCGTGAACAGCTCGTCCACTCGGAAGTAGAGGTAGAAGGCGCCGAGCGGCTCGACGAACTCCGTGCCCGGCAGCTCGGCCCGGAACCGGCGCACCAGGGCGTCGCGGCGGTGCCGGAACGCCTCCGTCATCCGCTCGACCTCGACCTGCACCGTTTCGTTGCCGAACGCCTCGGCCGCCGCCCACATCGCCGGGGTGTTGGCCCCCGACGTGGTGTGCGACTGCAGCGCGTTCATCACCTGCGCCAGCGGGCGCGGGGCGAGCGCGAAGCCGATCCGCCAGCCCGTCATCGCGTACGCCTTCGAGGCGCCGTCCACCACCACCACGCGCTCCAGCAGCTCGTCCGGCAGGTCCAGGAACGACGGCGCCGCACCGTCGCCGTAATGAATCCGCCGGTAGATCTCGTCCGCGATGATCCACACGCCCTTGCGCTGCGCCCACTCGGCGATGCCCTTGAGCTCGGCGAGCGTGTACACCGCGCCCGTCGGATTGGTCGGGGAATTGATGATGAGCCCCTTCACCGCCTCGTCCCAGATCCGGTCGAGGTCCGCCACCGAGACCTTGAGGCTCCACTCCGGCTCGCCCCGAACCTCCACCGGCGTCGCGCGCGCCAGGTGCACGATCTGCGGGTAGCTGGTCCAGTACGGCGTCGGGACGAGCACCTTCTCGCGCTGGCCGAAGAGGGACAGGCAGGCGTTGTAGATGGACTGTTTCGAGCCGTTCGAGACGACGATGTTGTCCGCGTTGACCGCCCGGCCCTTCGACAGCAGGCTCAGGCGCCGCGCCACCGCGGCCCGCAGCTCGAGGATGCCCTCGGTGGCGGCGTATTTCGTCTTGCCCGCCGCGATGGCGCGCTGACCCGCCTCGGCCACCAGCTTCGGCGTCGCGAAGTCGGGCTCGCCGGCGCCGAGATCCACCACGTTGATGCCCTCGGCCCGGAGGCGCGCCGCCTCGCGCGAGACGGCGATCGTCGCCGAGGGCGCCAGCGCGGCGACGTTACGGGAGAACAGCGCGTTCGTCGTCATGGAAGGACTCGATGCTCGCGGAGGAGGGTGGCGACGGAATCTAAGGGAAGGGCGCGAATCGTGCCGCGCGCTCCACGGACGTCCTGGGCGCGCCACAGCGAGTTGAGCACAGCCTCCTCGGTCGCCTCGGCGACCGCCTGGAACAGCGGCGACAGCGCGTCGGTGGCCACCACGTCGGCGCTGCGCGTGAGCTGGCCGGCGGCGAGGGGGCGCCGCCGGACCGCCGCCGCCGTCGAGAACGCGATCGCGAAATCACCGCTGCCGTTCGACATCCACGAGCCGGTGCGGGCGATCCCCACGAACGCGCGCTCGGCCAGCCGTTGCAGTGCGCGGTGGTCGAGCGGGGCGTCGGTGGCGATCACGATCATCACCGAGCCGTCGGAGGCGTCACGCCGCCACGCCTCCACGCCTACCCGCCTCTCCCCCAGCAGCCTTCCCACCGGCACACCCGCGATGGTCAGGTCGCCGCCATAGTTGGACTGCACCAACACACCGACCGTCCAGCCCCCGGCGCGCTCCGGAAGCCTCCGCGAGCTGGTCCCGATACCACCCTTGTAGCCGAACGCGGTCGTTCCCCGCCCCGCCCCGACCGCGCCCTCCTCGACGGGGCCCTCCCGCGCGGCGCGCAACGCGTCCAGCACGTGGGCCTCGTTCACGGGTCGCGAGCGGATCGCGTTCAGGCCGCCGTCGTTGGTCTCGCCCACCACGACGTTGATCGAACGCACGTCCTCGTTGCCAGGCAACGCCAGCATCCAGCCCAGCACCGCGTCCTGGACCCGCGCCACGCACAGCGTGCAGGTGAGCGCGACCGGCGATTCGAGCTCGCCCAGCTCGTTCACCTGCAAGGCGCCGGACAGCTTGCCGAACCCGTTGCCCACCGCGATGGCGGCCGGGACCTTCTCGCGGAACGGATTGCCGCCGTGCGGCAGGATCACGGTGACGCCGGTGTTCACGGTGTCGCCGGCCGTGACGGTGACCTGGCCAACCCGGACGCCGGCGACGTCGGTGATGGCGTTGAGGGGACCCGTGGGCAGGGTGCCGATGACGAGACCGGCCTCGCGCGCCCGGGGACGCACCTGGGCGAGGAGCGGCAGAGGTACGACGAGCAGGGCCAGCAGGACGCGCCGCACCCTCGAAAATACGTAGATTCCGTCCGTGCGCACGATCCACCGCGCCGCTCTCGCCACCGCCGCCGTGCTCGCCCTCGCCGTGCTCGTGCCGCGCGCCGGCGATCGGCCTCCCCCCCGGACCGGCCCCCCCACCGCGCGGGCCATCCGCGTGCTCCCGCCGGATTCGGTGATCGCCGGACCGATCCTCGAGCAGCGACGCGTCGGGGCCTACCTGCTCCAGATCATCCACGATACCGTCGCCGGAGACCGGATCGCCGACGTCAAGCTGAACGGCCACCGCGTCTTCGCGGTGCGCGCCGCCGACGTGCGCTTCGACCCCGCCGGCCGCGACATCACCGGCGACCGCGTGCCCGACGTGGTGGTGCACCAGTTCAGCGGCGGCGCCCACTGTTGCTCCCGTGCCACCGTGCTCAGCCTCGGGCGCGAGCAGCTCCTGGAGCTGGGCTCGTTCGACGGCGGCCACGGCGACGTCGAGCTCGAGGACGTGAACGGCGACGGCGTCAGTGAGATCAAGGTGGGAGACTGGCGGTTCGCCTACTGGCGCGACTACCCGTTCGGCGACACCGAGGTGCCGGAGGTCTTGTTCCGCTACCGCGACGGCCGCTACCAGGTCGCCTGTGACCTCATGCGGCAGGCGGCCCCCCCCCCGGACGCCGCGGAGCTGCACGCCCGGGCCCGCGAGCTCACCGATGGGTGGGTGACCGGCGACCCTCCCGCCGAGTTCTGGGGCTTCGCGGTGGACCTGGTGTACCGCGGCCAGGCCGATCTGGCATTCAGCTGGCTCGAGTCGTCCTGGCCGGCATCCGTGTCAGGTCGAGCCGAATTCCTGAGAGATCTGCGCGAAAAGCTGCGCGGCAGTCCCTGCTGGAGCCCCCCCACGGGTCCCCAAACGACCTGACGGCGTTGTCCCGAGCGGGCCGGATGCCTAGCTTGTCCGTGCGTCTGTGCGTCTTTCCGTCTGTATGCCGGTACGCCCGTACGCCTGTTTGACACCCGACGAGGTCTCCGTGGACGCCGTACCGGTCATCGCGCGTGGCCACAACGTGGCCGTTTGTCTGCCTCCCGTCACGGAGGCCCTTTCACTCCTCCTCGCCGCCGTGCTCAAGCGGCCCCTCCTCGTGCTCACGTCCGACCGCGACCGCGCGCTCGAATGCGCCCGGACCTCCGGCCTGAGCGATGCCACCATCGCGAGCACCGGCGCCCCGGGAGCGAGCTACCCCGGCGAGCGATCGGCCCTGTTCATCGGGATCGCCGACGCGCTCGATCTGGTTGGCCGCTCGTCCCTGCGCACCGCGGAGTTCGCGGCGGTTGTCCTGGCCTGGCCGGAGCAGCTGGACGACGAAGGCAGTGCTGCCCTCGGTGCCGTGATGGCCGAATGCGACAAGGACGCCCAGCGCCTGATCGTGACCGCCGTGGGCGGCGCGCCGACCGATCAGCTCGTCGAGCGCTACGCCTTCAAGGCGATGACCTACGGCTTCACGACCTCGGCTCGGGGGGGGGGGGGCCCGCCGGCTTCGTGGTCGCGCCGGCCTCGCGCTTGGCCGACTGGACCCTCCTGGTCCGCGAAGCCCTTGGCACCGCCGCGGGGACGGAGTCGCGGCCGGTCGTGACGTGCCCGCGCAGTTACGAAGAAGCCGTCGCCCTGGCCGCACAGGGCGAGCCCGTGCTCGTGCTCGCGCCGCACCAGGTGGCGTGGGCGCGGACGGTGTTCCAGCCGCTCACTCCGTTGCCGCTGCCCGGCGCGACCGCGGCGCTCCGGCGCGCGACGGAGCGCGTGCGTGCCGACCTCGCCCGCCTGGTCGCAACGGAGGATCTGGACCGCGAGCTCCTCGTGCTCGCGCCGCTGCTCGATACGCACGATCCGACCGTGGTCGCGGCGGCGGCCCTCAGGCTCGTCATGGAGTCTCGCGGCCGCTCCCCGCGCTCCCCAACTCCGGAAGCCCCGCCGCCACAAGGGATTCCGGCCTACGCCAAGCTGTGGGTCGGGATCGGGCGGAAGGACGGCGTGAAGCCGGGCGACCTGGTCGGTGCCCTGGCCCGCGAGGCCGAGGTGCCCGTGGACGCGCTCGGCAAGATCGAGGTCCGCGACCTGTTCTGCCTGGTCGAGATCCGCGCGGAGTTCGCCGAGCGGGCGGTGAAGGCGCTGACCGGCACCACCGTGCGGGGGCGCCGGCTCACGGCGCGGGTGGATCGGGGGCCGGGCCCTGGTGCGCGGCCGCCACGACGGGTGTGAGCAACAAGAACCGAAGCGCCGCCCCCCTCCCGGGAGGCGGCGCTCCAAACGGCAGGACGGCCGGGCTACTTCTTGTTGACGACGTCCTTCAAGCCCTTGCCCGCGCGGAACACCGGCGCGACCGACGCCTTGATCGTGATCTCCTTGCCCGTGCGCGGGTTACGGCCCTTGCGGGCGCCGCGCTTGCGGGTCTCGAAGCTGCCGAAGCCGGTGATCTGGACCTTCTGCTTCTTCTTCAGCTCGCCGGCGACGATGCCGCCCGACGAGAACAGCGCATCAACCGTACGGCCCGCCTCGGCCTTCGACATCTTCGTCTTGGAGGCCAGGGCGTCGACGAGATCGGACTTGTTCACGGGGGTACTCCTTGCGCGGAGGTGGCGGATTGGGTCCGGGGCAATCGCCCGGAAGTCGGCTTCAAACCTAGGGAATCGGCCGATGGGGCGCAATAGGCAGTTTCGCGTTCTTGACCCGTTTTTCGCGCGCTCCCACCTTTCGGCGTCCGAATTCCCGACTCCTGACTCGCGACTCCGAACAGCGTGTTCCACGGCACTCGACCCGGCTGGATCGAAATCGTCAGCGGCGTGATGTTCGCCGGCAAGAGCGAGGAGCTCATCCGGCGCGTTCGCCGCGCGGTCATTGCGCGCAAGAAGGTCCAGGTCTTCAAGTCGCACCTGGACGACCGGTACTCCGGCGTGTTCACAATCTCGAGCCACGACGGCACGATCGTCGAAGCTGAGCCGATACAGTCGGCCCTCGAGATCATGGAGCGCGTGCGCGCCGATACCGAAGTGGTGGCCGTGGACGAGGCGCAGTTCCTCGACGACGGCATCGTCCGCGTCGCGAACGCGCTCGCGGCGCGGGGCATCCGCGTGATTCTCGTCGGGACCGACAGCGATTTCCGCGGCGAGGGCTTCGGCGCCATGCCGCAGCTGATGGCCGCCGCCGAGATCGTGGACAAGCTCTACGCCATCTGCGTCGTGTGCGGCGGGCCGGCCACGCGCAACCAGCGGCTCATCAACGGCAAGCCCGCGCCCTACGACTCGCCGCAGATCATGGTGGGCGGGCGTGAGTCGTACGAGGCGCGGTGCCGCCACTGTCACCAAGTGCCCCGCAAAGACGAAGGCCAGGGTGCGTTGCTGTAACCGTGCGGCCGTGCGGCCGTGCGGCCGTGCCCGCTGATGCTCCGCGTCGGACTGACCGGCAACGTCGCGGCGGGCAAGTCCAGCGTCGCCGAGCTGTTCCATCGCTGGGGCGCGGTGCTGGTGGATCACGACGTGCTGGCGCGGCTCGCGGTCGCGCCCGGCACGAGCGCCCTCGCCGCCGTGCTGGCCCGCTTCGGCCGCGACCTCGCGCTGCCGGGCGGCGAGCTCGATCGCGCGGCACTGCGCCGCCGCGTGATGCGCGATCCCAAGGCCCGCGCCGACCTCGAGGCCATCATCCATCCCGAGGTGCTGCGCCAGGGCCAGGCCCGCGAGGACGAAGCGCGGCGGCACGGCTCGTCCATCGTCGTGCACGACATTCCGCTGCTGTACGAGGTGCTGGACCCCGGCGGCTTCGACGTCGTCGTGCTGGTGGACGCGCCGCCGGTTCTGCGGCGCGAGCGACTCCGGCACGGGCGCGGGCTCTCGCCGGAGGACGCGGATGCGCTGATCGCGGCGCAGGCGCCGAGCGAGCCGAAGCGCGCGCGGGCAACGTTCGTGATCGACAACGACGCGACGCGCGACGCCCTCGAAACCCGCGCGCAGCTGGTGTGGCGCGAGTTGCAGGCGCGTGCGCGCGTCGCTTGATTTCCCCCCCGGCCGCGGGTAGCCTTTTCCCCGGCTCACCGACCGGGCAGGAGCGTTGCGGATGGCGAAGATCCCCGAACATCTCCTCTACACCGAGGAACACGAGTACGTCCACAAGTCCGATGCCGAGGACATCGTCGAGATCGGCATCACGGACTTTGCGCAGGGCGAGCTCGGCGACGTCGTGTATGTTGACCTGCCGGCGGTCGGCGCGAAGTTCCGCCGCATGGAGCCGTTCGGGACCATCGAGGCCGTGAAGGCCGTGTCGGAGCTGTATTCCCCGCTGTCGGGCGAGATCGTCGAGGTCAACGGCGCGCTCGAGGGCGACCCGTCGCTCGTCAACAAGGACCCGTACGGCGCGGGCTGGATGATCAAGTTGCGCGTGAAGAATCCCGGCGAGCTGAACGAGCTGCTCGGTTCGGACGCATACGCCTCGCACATCGGACACTAAGCCCCTGCGCCATCCCGACCAGTTCGCCAACCGCCACATCGGACCCGACCAGGGCGATGTGGCCGCGATGCTCGACGCCGTGGGCTACCCCACGCTCGACGCGTTCATCGACGCCGTCGTCCCCGAGCCCCTCCGGCTGCGGCGCCCCCTCGCCCTGCCCGCCGCACGCACCGAGCGCGAGGTGCTCGCCGAGGCCGCAGGGCTCGCCGCGCAGAACCGGGTGTTCCGCTCGTACCTCGGCATGGGGTATCACGACACCATCACGCCGCCGGTGGTGCTGCGGAACATCCTCGAGAACCCGGGCTGGTACACCGCGTACACGCCGTACCAGGCGGAGATCGCGCAGGGCCGGCTCGAGGCGCTGCTCAACTACCAGACGATGGTGTCGGACCTCACCGGCCTGCCGGTCGCCAACGCGTCATTGCTCGACGAGGCGACCGCCGCGGCCGAAGCGATGCATCTGACGCAGGCCGCGTCGAAGGTGGACGCGAATCCCGTTTACCTCGTGGACGCCGCGTGCCACCCGCAGACGATCGCCGTGGTCCGCACCCGCGCCGAGGCGCAGGGCGTCGAGATCGCCGTCGGCGATCCCGACAGCTTCCGGTTCGGCGGCAAGGTGATCGGCGCGCTGGTCCAGTATCCCGCCACCGACGGGCGGGTGCGCGATTTCCGCCCGCTCGCCGAGCGCGCGCACCAGGCCGGCGCCCTCGTCGCCGCCGCGACCGACCTGCTCGCGCTGGCGCTGCTCGTGCCGCCCGGCGAGTGGGGCGCCGACGTCGCCGTCGGCAACTCGCAGCGGTTCGGCGTGCCACTGGGCTACGGCGGTCCGCACGCGGCGTTCTTCGCCACCCGCGACCAGTACAAGCGGCTGCTGCCCGGCCGCATCATCGGCGTTTCGAAGGACCGCGCCGGCCGCCCAGCCCTGCGCATGGCGCTCGGCACCCGCGAGCAGCACATCCGGCGCGAGAAGGCTACCAGCAACATCTGCACCGCCCAGGTGCTGCTCGCGGTGTGCGCGGGGATGTACGCCGTGTGGCACGGGCCCGAGGGCATACGCGCCATCGCCGAGCGGGTGCACGGCCAGGCGCGCCGCCTCGCGGCGACGCTCGCCGGCCTGGGCTACGCGATCGCGCACGGGCAGTTCTTCGACACCATCGCGGTCGACACCGACGCCGCCACGGCGACCAAGCTGCACCAGGCCGCCGCCCAGCGGCGCATCAACCTCCGCGCGCTGACCCCGACCCGGCTGGGCATCGCCCTCGACGAGACCGTTACCGACGCCGACCTCGCCGACCTCGCCGCCGTGTTCGCGCTCGGGAAGAAGGCGGCCGTCGCCGCCGCCGTCGCCGCCGCGCCGGCCGCGATCCCGGAGCCGGTGCGCCGCGCCAGCGCGTTCCTGACCCATCCCGTGTTCTCGCGCCACCACAGCGAGACCGAGATGCTGCGCTACCTCAAGAGGCTCGAGGACCGCGACCTGTCGCTCACCAGCGCGATGATCCCGCTCGGCTCGTGCACCATGAAGCTCAACGCCACCACGGAGATGGTACCCGTCACGTGGCGCGGCATGGGCGGCCTCCACCCGTTCGTGCCGCGCGAGCAGGCCGCGGGCTACGCCGAGCTGTTCCGCCAGCTCGAGCGCTGGCTCAACGAGATCACCGGCTTCGCCGCGACGTCGCTGCAGCCCAACGCCGGCAGCCAGGGCGAGTTCGCCGGGCTGCTCGTGATCCGCGCGTATCACCGCGCGAACGGCCAGCCGCATCGCACCACGTGCCTCATTCCCGCCTCGGCGCACGGGACCAACCCGGCGAGCGCGGTGATGGCCGGGATGCAGGTCGTCGTCGTGAAGACCAACGAGCGCGGCGAGATCGACTTGGGCGACCTCACGGCGAAGGCGGAGGAGCACCAGGACACGCTGGGCGCGCTCATGGTCACCTACCCGAGCACCCACGGCGTCTTCGAGGACACCATCGCGGACGTGTGCCGCACCGTGCACGAGCACGGCGGCCAGGTCTACATGGACGGCGCCAACATGAACGCCCAGGTCGGCCTCACCCGGCCCGGCGACATGGGCGCCGACGTGTGCCACCTCAACCTGCACAAGACGTTCTGCATCCCGCACGGCGGCGGCGGCCCCGGCATGGGGCCGATCTCGGTCGCGAAGCACCTCGCGCCGTTCCTGCCTAACCACCCCGTGGTGGACCTCGGCACGGGCCCCAAGAGCTGCGGCACCGTGAGCGCCGCGCCGTGGGGCAGCCCCAGCATCCTGCCGATCTCCTGGGCCTACATCGCGATGATGGGACCCGACGGCCTGACGCACGCCACCATGGTCGCGATCCTCTCCGCCAACTACATCGCGAAGCGGCTGGCGCCGCACGTCGCCACCCTGTACGCGGGACCCAACGGGCTCGTGGCGCACGAGTGCATCCTCGACACCCGGCCGTTCAAGCAGTCGGCCGGCATCGAGGTGACCGACATCGCCAAGCGGCTGATCGACTACGGCTTTCACCCGCCCACGGTGAGCTTCCCCGTGGCCGGCACGTTGATGGTGGAGCCCACCGAGAGCGAGCCCAAGGCGGAGCTGGACCGCTTCTGCGACGCGCTGATCGCCATCCGTGGGGAGATCCGCGAGATCGAGAACGGCGAGGCGGACAAGGAGAGCAACCTGCTGAAGCACGCGCCGCACCCGCTCGCCGACCTTCTGGCCGACGAGTGGAAGCGGCCCTACTCGCGGGAGCGCGCCGCCTTCCCGAGCGCGGCGACCCGCGAGCACAAGGTGTGGCCGCCGGTGAGCCGGATCGACGACGCGTTCGGCGACCGGAATCTGGTGTGCACGTGCCCGCCGATTGAGGAGTACGCGAAGGCCTAGCGGCGCCGATTCTCCAGCCGCGCCAGCTCGGCCCGCGCGCTGTCGCGCAGCGGCGCGATCAGGGGCTCGGCTTCGGCCGTGATCTCGAGATAACGCCGATAGGCTCGCACGGCGCTCGCGGTGTCGCCCGCCAGCACCGCAAACCGGCCCTCCAGGCGCAGCGCGAAGTCGGCACCGACGCTGTAACGGACCGCGGCGAGCGCCCGCATGGGCTCCCCTCGCCGCTCCCATGCCAGCGACAGCGCCAGAATCTCGATCGCCTCGGTTGCCGTGCTGGGAGTGTTCCGCAGCACCGAGTCAATCGCGAGCAGCCTGACAGTAGCGTCAGGAGCCTGGGAATGGGCCAGCCCGGCGGCGTCGAGCGCCCTGGCGCACCGCGGCTGCGAAGGCCGGACCCGCGCTATATCGACATTGGAGCTGTCGCCCCGGAGCCGACGCCACACCGCGGTGAAGCAGGCCGCGCGGGCCGCCGCCGGCGTGGTGCCCCCGCCGGTTTCCGTCAGGCGCCGAACGCTGCCCGCGACGTCGAGACCTGTCGCGTCACCGGTCAGATCGATGAGGATGCGGGATTCGTCGTCGGTCGCGACGGTCGCCGGGAGACCGGCCCAGGCGCGCTCGGCAGCGGCCGGGCGGCCGGTCAGCACGAGCATGAACCCGCGCCAGGACTGCACGTTCGCCCGCGCCTCCTCCTCCGTGATCGCGCTGATCCAGCGATCGAACATCTCGTCCACCAGCCGCGCCGGAGCTCCGGTGCCGATGGCGGCGAACGCGCCCTGGAGGGCCCCGGGGTCGGCGGCGTTCTCGATCGGCCGGCGACGCAGCGCGGCGAGCATGGCGGCATCGCCGGTGGACGCGGCGATGAGCCAGCCGAACATCCACTTGGGGGCGTCGTCGGTGCGCTCCAGGGCGGGCCACGCGCGGCGCAGCAGCGCGGTATCACGCAGCAGCAGGCCGACCCAGATCAGGTGACCGATGACCGTTGCCTGGCTGTCGATCCCCGCCGAGCGCTCGAGGGCGGTCCGCGCCAGCTCCAGGTGCTCTGCTCGCGCGAAGGCCTGGCCGAAGTGAAAGTAGTAATCGCCAAGGAAGTACCAGGCGTCCGGCGAATCAGGATACTGGCTGGCCAGTCGCTGGCGGGACTCGATGCGCTCCTCGAGCAACCGGGGCGCGGGATAGTGCTGGCCGAGCAGCGTCTCGAGGATGGCCCGCTCGCGCTGGGACAGTCCTGCACGACGCTCCCAGGCCAGGCGCGCGTTCGGCGCGCTGCCGGCGATGCCCCAGTTGGCTGCCAGGTAACGGCGGAACCGTGCCTGCGCGAACGAAGAGTCCTCGGCGATAGCGCGATCGAATGCCGCCGCGGACTGCCGGAGCCGGCCGCGGCGCCAGGCCGACAGACCCTCCAGGTAGGCGCGCATCGCCGTCGGCGACTCAGTGAAGCGCGTCCCTTCCCCGGCCCGGGTCTGGCCTCCCACAGACGCGAGCAAGCCAGTCGTCGCGCGGCGCAGCAGCGCGTCGAGGCTGTCGGCGGGACCCGACACCGGCTCGGCTGTGCCTCGTATTTCGCCGCCGGGGACCGCGACCAGTGATGCCGACACTGTGACGCGCGAGCCGAGGCCCACGATGCTCCCCTCGCTCACCAGGCCGGCGCCCAGCTCCCGTCCCAACTGGACCGCGCGCGCGCGCGGCAGCGGCGAGCGCAGGCCGCCGCCGGCTGCCCGCCAGGCGCTGAGCACGGTCGCCATGTCCACGGCGCGCGGGCTGCCCTCGCCGGTGACCTGGGTCGCCAGCAGCTCGGCAAACCCCTCGCCGAGCAGGGTGTCGGAGGTCGTGACACGGAACGGCAGGATCGCCACGCGGTTGGGATCGACCGTGGGTCCCGTCGGGGCGCGCCCCGCACGGACGCACGGCGGCGGCGTGCCGTCGGGGCACTGGGCGGACAGCCCCCGCGGCACCCCGACCGAGGCGCCAAGAACCGCGAGTCCGACGAGCCACCGAGTCGACATGGGGCCTAGACTACCGCGGAGCCGAGCCCCGCGCCAGCCGCGCTCTTGCGTCCGTTTTGGCGAAATGGCATCATCGTTTCGCGGCCCGTCCGGGCCGCGACCTCCAGTGCTCGTGGGAGCGGCTCATGCGTCAGAAGGTGCTGGCGATCCTCGCGTCGGTGACGTTCGTCGCGGCCATGTGGGTCACGCTCCCGCCGGCGCTCCGGCAGTACCGGCGCGCCGTCGAGCGGCGCGCCACCGCCGGCGAGCGGGCGGCGCCGCGTCCCGCGGCCGACGCGCTGAGCTCGCCCAACGACCCCCAGGCCGTCGCCACCGACGCGCCGGCGCCGGCCGCCCGCGCCACGCCGGCCGCGCCGGCCGCGCCGGCCACCGCGGAGCCGCCCAGGGGCATCAAGGCGCGAGTCCGGACGTACCTCGAGTCTCACGGAATGACCGGCGCGGTAACGGCCGTTCAGCGGATGCTCCGGTACCTGGTGGACCCCCGCGCGTGGCTGTGGCTCGCGTTCTTCCTGCTGCTCGAGCGGCTGATCCCGGCGAAGCCCATCCAGCGGCTGTTCAGCGCCAACAAGCTGATGGATTTCCTCTACCCGGTGTTCAACGCCACCGTGCGGGGGGTCGTCCTGGTGGTGGGATACGGGCCGGTCCGCGCATTCTACGAGAACTACCTGCCGTTCCTCAACCTGCGCTTGCTCGACGATGTGCCCTACGCGGTCCAGGGCCTCGGCGCGTTCCTCGCCATGGACTTCGCGTTCTGGTTCTCGCACTGGGTCCGCCACAAGGTCCCGTGGCTCTGGCACTTCCATTCGGTGCACCATTCGCAGACCGAGCTCTCCCCGCTGACGGCGTGGCGCGCGCACCCGCTCGAGGCGCTGTTCATTTACACGCTCACCCTCATCCCCGTCGGGATCGTCGGCGGCGACCGGTCCACCTGGATCGTCGTCACCATCCTCTACGGCGTCGCGTGGCCGCCGTTCATCCACTCCAACGTCAAGACCAACCTGGGGTGGCTCAAGTACATCATCGTGAGCCCGCAGTTCCATCGGGTCCACCATTCCACCAACCCGAAGCAGCACGACATGAACTACGGCGAGCACCTGATCATCTGGGACTGGCTGTTCCGGACGATGGAGAAGGACACGGAGGTGTATCCGGACACCGGCATCGGCTACGGCGAATTCATCGAGGAACGCTCGCGCACGCCGTGGGGCCTCCTGGTCATGTGGGTGAAGCAGTGCGTCTACCCCTTCATGATGATCGGGCGCTCGGTGGGCGGCGCGCTGGCCCGCGCGACGGGGCGTCGGGACTGACCGGCGGGCCTATCGCTTCGAGCCGTACCAGTAGCGCTCGAGGAACCCGCCCAGCTTCGGGGGCCCGAACAGCAGCTTGACGCCCGGCAGGAACAACCGGAAGTAGTGCCAGTCGCCGTACTCGTCGAACTTCCGGGTGGACCAGACGACCTTGATGCCGCGGGCCCGCACCACCCGCTGGCCGCGCGGCCGCCCGAGCCGCTTGAGCGCCAGCAGGAACATCACGTCCTCCGCGGCGCGGTAGCGCTCGTCATATCCGCCGCAGGCCGTGAAGTCCGCGGTCCGGCAGAACACCACGCCGGTATCGATACCTGCAACCCATGCGGACAGGAGCAGCACCGCGTAGGTGACCCGGATGCCGAGCGACCAGCGCTCCATCGTCGCGCCGCTGGTGCCGCCGATGATGCGCGCGTCGCGCAGCAGCGCGTCCACCACGACGAACGTGTCGGGATGGATGCGGTGGTCCGCGTCCACCCAGGCTACGACGTCGCCCCGCGCCGCGCGGGCCCCGCCGTTGCGCACCGCGCCGATGTTGCGCGGCGCCACCGGGATCACCCGGCAGCCGCGCTCGGCGGCCACGCGCGCCGTGCCGTCGGTCGAGCCGTTGTCGGCCACGATGACCTCGAGCAAGCCGCCCTGCGCCTCGTAGCGCCGGCGCGCCACGTCCACCGAGTCGAGAAGCCGCGGCAGGTAGCGCTCCTCGTTGTAAGCGGGAATGACGAGCGAGAGCATCCGACCTACGGGAGCAGCCGGAAGCGGCTGCAATGCGCCGGTCGCACGACACCGAAGTGGCGGCGGTCCGTGGTCAAGATGGCCGTCACGGCGAGTCGCTCCGCCATCGCCACGATCGAGGCGTCGACGAAGCCGATGGGGAAGTCCGCGTAGGCATCCATGACGTCGGCGGCGCGCGCAAGGTCTTCCGGCTCCAGCCGCTCGAGCAGGAACTCCCCGGCGGCAATCGCCCGTACGAAATCCGTTTCGGCGCGGGCCCCAAGCCGTCGGCACAGCATGTAGGTCACTTCAGGAAGGACGGTGACCGGCACCCGAACGTCGTCCACCGAAGCCCGCCACCACGCGAGGCTGCGGGCGTGCCACTGGTCCGTATCGTCGACCAGCGCGTACAGGACACCGGCATCCGCGAGAACGGTCAGTCGTGCGGATCCTGCCAGAGGAGCTCTTCGAACCGCTCTGAGGTATCGGTGTAGCCGCTGCTGTACTTCCCGATGATGCTCGACAGCGGCCGTTTTCCGGTTCGGGGGGAGGCCACGTAGGCCGACACGGCCTCCCGCACGACCTGCGCGAAGCTCTTGCCCTCGGCCCGCGCCTTCTGCTTCAGGCGCCGGATCAGAGGCTCATCGAGGAAGACCGTGGTGCGCTTCATGGCATATATATTACATCAGACCTATGCCATGCCGCAAACGCGACTTGCCGAGCGGGCCCCGCCGCCGCAACGTCCCACCATGCCCGCTCTCACCTTCCACGGCCACGCCTGCTTCCTCATCGAGCACGGGCAGGCCCGGGTCATCGTCGATCCGTTTCTCACGGGGAATCCCGTCGCCGTCGTGACACCCGCGAAGGTCCCGAGGCTCGACGCCATCCTCGTGACGCACGGCCACGGCGACCACCTCGGCGACGCCGTCGCGCTGGCGACGCGCGACGGGGCGCTGCTCGTGGCGCCGTTCGAGCTGGCCGAGGTCTGCGCCGAGCGCGGCGCGCCCAACGTGCACGCGATGGCCATCGGCGGCGCGCACGACTTCCCGTTCGGGCGCGTCAAGGTCGTGAATGCCGTGCACGGCGGCACCATCGCCGACGACACCCGGCACGCGCCGCCGTGCGGCTACGTGATCACGCTGGGCGGCACGCGCATCTACCACTGCGGCGATACGGCGCTCACGATGGACATGCAGCTGCTCGAAGGCATGGTCGACGTGATGCTGGTGCCTATCGGCGACAACTACACCATGGGCATCGAGGACGCGGCGCGGGCAGTGGAGTTCGTGAAGCCGAAGACCGTGATCCCGATGCACTACGGGACCTTCCCGGTGATCGAGGTGGATCCGGAGGGGTTTCGCCGGGCGGTGGGCTCGCGTGCCGAGGTCGTGATCCTGCGGCCGGGCGGGTCGTGGCGCGGCTGACCTGGCGGGTGGCTCGCGGCCAGCCGGCCTTCCTCACGGGCGGCGGCGAGCCGCCAACGGCGTCAGCGCGCGCCCAGCCGCTCGAGGGCCTCGCGTGCTTCGCGGACGTGGGGCTGCAGGTGAGGATCCGCCGCGTGCCAAGCGTCGCGCACGTAGCGATACGCGGCCACGGCGACGTCGCGATCGCCGGCCCGGGCCGCCACGCGGGCCCGCCACAGCATCCAGAACGGCGCCAGCGGATAGGCGAACCCCGGCGGATCGCGTGCCAGCACGCGCTGCGCCACTGAGTCCGGGCCGGCGGCGGCGAGGAGACCCGCGCGAACGAACGGGTAGAGCGTGCAGGTGCCGCAGGCGGTGTCGGGCAGCGCGGTGAGGCGGGCCAGTGCCTCCGCGGTGTCGCCGCGGACCAGCGCCTGGAAGGCGCGCGCCCCGTCTGCCGCGAACCGGTAGTACAGCCGCTGCGGGGGCGGCGCCTGTCGGCCGCGCCGTTCGGCCTCGCGCTCGAGCGCGCGCAGTGACACCGAGTCGCCCCGTGTCGTCCACCACGGCGCGGCCTGCACCGCGAAGGTGAACGGCGCGCCACTCGAGGGATCGAGCGCGGCGCCGATCCACGCGTGCGCCCGCGCGGGCTCCACGCCTCCCGCCCATGCCAGCGCCGCATAGAGTCCGCTGCGGCGCTCGCCGAGCCGGGCCGCGGCCTCGCGCAGCTGCCCGTGGTACAAGTGGTGGTGCGCCAAACTGGTGACGGCGATCAGCGAGTCGTCGGGCGTCGCGGCGCGCGCGAGACTGTGGCGCAGCAGCCGGAGGACCGTCTGCAGCGTGTCCGGCCAGCCCCGGAACGACTGCAGCATGGCGCCCAGCAGATCGCTCGACGCCGTGTCGAGCGCCTGCGCGAGGTCGGGCCCGCCTGCGCGACGCGGATCGAGCAGGTCGCGGGTCAGCTGCATGACGTTGGCGTACAGGTCGCGCGGTCCGTGGCGGAGGTACGCGTCGATGTAGCGGCGCGCGCCCGCCTGGTCACTCATCTGCAGCGCCAGCTCGATGGGGTGGATGTAGGCCGGCGCGAATGCCGAGTCCAGCAGGATGGCATGGTCGAACGCGACGCGCGTTTCGGCGAACGTCGAGTACAGCGGATAGTGATACCGCATCTCGCCGCGCTCGTACCACGCTTCGGGATCCCGGGGGTAACGGCGCGTGGCAGCGTCCACCGTCGCGTAGAGCCGGCGGTAGTTCCGCCAGTACGCCGGACGGCTCGAGCCCTCCTCGAGGGCCGCCGAGAGCGACTCCGCCGTCACCAGCAGGGACTCCCGCGGCGGCAGGGCCCGGTTGTGGGCGGCGGCCCGCTTGAGGTAGTTCGTGGACAGCGTGTCGCTCGCCGAGAGCCGCCAGCCGATGACGATGCCCGCCCGATACAGGGCCAGCGCGAAGGTCGTGTCGAGCGCGATGGCGTCCTGGTAGTGCGCCAGCGCCGAGTCCCACTCTGAGCGCCGATAGAACTGCTCGCCGAGCACGAACGCCTTGACGGCGGCCAGCGACGAGCTCCCGAGCGAGGCCCGGCGCACCGCGCCGATGGGCCGTGTCCGCGCCAGGGCTTCGAGCACGCGCACCGTCAGGAGATCGCCCATCTGGTCGAGGTGCGCCTCGGCGTCCACCAGCTGCACCTCGGCCAGCGTCCGCTGGTCGGTGGCATCTACCAGCGAAGCCGTGATCCGTACCGAGTCGCCCCCCACCCGGACCACGCGGCCGAACAGCACCAGCCCCGCGCCGGTGCGGCGCCCCAGCGCCGCCGCCGACTGCGCGTCGGCTGTGCCCTGCCACGACCGGATGACGACGGTCGGCGACACGGTCCGCAGCGGGCCCGCCCCGTCGAGGTTTCCCGAGACCACCGTGACCAGGCCTTCCCGCCACAACCCGTGGGCAGGATCCAGCACCTCGAACGGCGCGACGGCCACCACGTCCGGGTCCAGGGGCTGGCGCGTGCTCAGCTGCCGCAGGACGATCAGGCCGAGCAGGCCAAGCAGCACCGCCGCCGCCACGACCCGCCGCCGCGCGCGCAGGCGGCGCGCCGAGGGCGGCGTGCCCACGGCGTCGCGCAGCGCCTCGGCGCTCGCATAGTGCTCGCCCGGATCGATGGAGAGCGCCCGCCCCAGCACGTCGCGCAGCGGCGCCCGCGAGCCGCCGAGCATCTGCTCGCCCGCCACCGCCAGCGCGTGCACGTCGGCGCGCGGGTCGGCGGCGGCCTCGCCATCCAGCGCGGCCGCGAGCGAGCTGCGCAGGCCGTAGTCGGCCAGCACCGCGCGCCCGCCCACCAGATAGATGCTGTCGGGCTTGAGATCGCCGTGACCGATGCCCTGACCATGTCCGTAGGCGAGGGCGTCCGCCACGTCGTGGAGGACCTGCACGACCTCATCCGCGGCCAGGCCGCCGTCGCGCTGCAGCCGGAACCGGACCGACTCCCCCGCGGGGCGCGGGGCGATGCACCACACGAGGTCGCCCTGCGCGCCGGCCGCGACGACCGGCAGCAGGTGTGGATGCCGCAGCCGCGAGACCCGCTCCACCTGGCGCACGAAGCGCTGCGGATCGAGCCGCGCCGCGACGTCCGGCGGGAGGACCTGCACGACCACCGCGCTGCCGGCGGCGTCGAGGGCGAGAAAAAGGCGGCCGAGGCCGCCCAGGGGGAGTTCGCGCTCCACGCGATAGGCTGCCCCCAGCGCGTCCTGCAGCCTGGCGGCAAGGTCGGTCACGGCGCTTCAACGATAGGCCATCGGGCTTGATTGGGAAAGCGCCGGATGGGTAGTCTTCCGGCCTATGCCCAAGACCAGCAAGAGGCCGGCCGCTCGTCCCTTCCGCCTCACGTACGCCACGATGTACGATCCGCCGCCGGCGCTCCACACGAGCTTCGAGCGGGCGCTCGCGAAGGTGAAAGCGGACCTCGGCATCGCCTACCCGATGCTCATCGACGGCCGCGAGGTCTTCGCCACGGAGACCTTCGAGGACCGAAGCCCGATCAACACCGGCTGGCTGCTCGGCCGCTTCCAGAAGGGCACGGCCGAGCACGCGCGAGACGCCATCGCCGCGGCGCGCGACGCGTTCCCCGCCTGGAGCGGCCTCACGTGGCAGCAGCGCGTCCGGCTGCTGCGCAAGGCCGCGGCGCTCATCGAGAAGCGGGTGTTCGAGTTCGCCGCCGCCGACGCGCTCGAGGTCGGGAAGAACCGCATGGAAGCGCTGGCCGACGTGCAGGAGACGGCCGACCTCATCAACTACTACTGCGACCAGGTCGAGAAGCACGACGGCTTCGAGAAGCCGCTGCGCCCCGACCCGCTCAAGGGCCACAAGGTGAGCAACCGCAGCGTGCTCCGGCCCTACGGCGTCTGGGTCGTCATCGCCCCGTTCAACTTCCCCGTCGCGCTCTCGGGAGGGCCCGCGGGCGGCGCGCTGCTCGCCGGCAACACCGTCGTGTTCAAGCCGGCCACCGACACCCCGTGGACCGGGTTCCTGCTCGCGAAGTGCTTCCTCGACGCGGGGCTTCCGCACGGCGCGTTCAACTACGTGACGGGACCCGGGTCGACCGTGGGCCAGGAGCTGCAGAGCAACCCCGGCGTGGACGGCATCAGCTTCACCGGCAGCTACGACGTCGGGATGGGGATCTACCGCTCGTTCGCGGCCGGCCGGTCGCCGCGCCCCTGCATCGCCGAAATGGGCGGCAAGAATCCCGTGATCGTCTCGCGGCGGGCCGACCTCGACCGCGCCGCGATCGGCGTCTACCGCTCCGCGTTCGGGCTGCAGGGTCAGAAGTGCTCGGCCGCCTCGCGCATCTACGTCGAGAAGCCGGCCTACGAGGCCTTCAAGAGGAAGCTCCTCGTCCTGCTCGAGGGCACGAACGTGGGCGATCCGACCCGGCGCGAGAACTGGCTCGGGCCCGTGATCAACGAGAAAGCCGCCAAGGAGTACGAGGGCTACGTGGGCGAGCTGCGCGCCGACGGGACGATCCTGTTCGGCGGGCGGCGGCTGCGCGAGGGCGAGTTGGCGCAGGGCGCGTTCTGCGCGCCGACCCTGGCCGAAGCGCCCGAGTCGCACCGCCTGTGGAAGCACGAGATGTTCCTGCCGATCGCGATGATCCGCCCGGTGGATTCGCTCGATCAGGCGATGAGGCTGGCCAACGACGCCGACTACGGCTTGACCGCCGGCTTCTACGGCTCGAAGCAGGAAGCCGCCTGGTTCTTCGCGAACATCGAGGCCGGCGTCTGCTACGCCAACCGGCCGCAGGGTGCGACCACCGGCGCGTGGCCGGGGTTCCAGCCGTTCGGCGGCTGGAAGGGTTCGGGCTCGACCGGTAAATCGGCCGGCAGCTTCTACTACGTGCAGCAGTTCCTGCGGGAGCAGAGCCGCACGATCGTGAGCTGACACAAGCAAACCGTTGACCGTTCACCGTCGAACGCGGTGAGGCTCCGAGCGCCGCACGACTTGACGGTCGACGGTCGACGGTCAACGTTCGACGTTCTGATGTCCTGGCTCCTCCTCCTCGATCCCCCGGCGCCAGCCGCCTGGAACATGGCGCTCGACGAGGCGTTGCTCGGGGCGGCCGAGACGGAGGGCCTGCGCTGCCTGCGCCTGTATGCGTGGGATCCGCCGGCGCTCTCGTTCGGTCGGAACGAGCCCGCCCGGCGCCGCTATGACCGCGCGGCGATCGCGGCGCGGGGCCTCGCCACGGTGCGCCGGCCCACCGGCGGGCGCGCGGTGTGGCATCACCGCGAGGTGACGTACTGCGTCACCGCGCCGGCCTCCACGTTCGGCACCCTGCGACAGACCTACGTCGAGATTCACGCGATGCTCGCGCAGGCCCTGAACGCCATCGGCGCGCGCGTCACGCTGGCGCCCCCGCCCCCTCCCGATCGGCCCGCGGCCGGCGTGGGCGCCGGGGCCTGCTTCGCGAGCGTCGCCGGCGGTGAGGTGATGGCGCAGGGCGGAGCCAAGGTCGTCGGCTCGGCGCAGGTGCGGCGGGGCGGCGCGTTTCTCCAGCACGGCTCGATCCTGCTCGAGGCCGGGCAGGATCTCGTGGCGGGCCTCACCCTCGATACCGCGGACCCGCCCGCGGCCACGGGCCTCGGCGAGCGGCTCGGCCCCGGCGCCACGTTCGAGGTGGTCGCTGGCGCGGTGGCGCGGACCGCCGCGGGTCGCTGGGGCGCCCCCCTCCCCGCCGCGCCGGGCGGCGTGCCCGCCGGCGTCCGGGCGCGCGCCGCGCTGCTGCGCGCGCGCTACGAGGATCCCGCGTGGACGTGGCGCCGCTAGGCCCACGTTCCTTAGATTGGCGCTCCGTGCGCCAACCATCGATCGCGCTGACGCTGCTCGCACTCATTGCGTGCGCGGGCGACGCCCCGCACCGGGGCGGCACGATGGTCATCGCCACGCCCGGCGACGCCGACGTGCTCCTGCCTCCGGTCGCCCACAACCAGACCGCCTCCCACGTCATCGAGCGGCTGTTCCCCAAGCTTGCCGACCTCACGCTCGCCCTGAACACGGTGGACGACTCCGGCTTCGCGCCGGTGCTCGCCGAACGCTGGGCGCGGCGCGACAGTCTCACCATCGCCTTCACCCTCGACGGGCGGGCGCGCTGGCAGGACGGCGCGCCGATCACCGCCGACGACGTGGTGTTCAGCCTCGACGTCTACCGCGACACGCTCACCGCCTCGCCCTACGCGCCGTCGCTCGAGCCCGTGGCCGCGATCACGGCCGAGAACCCGCGCACGGTCGTCGTCCGGTTCCGGCGGGTCTACCCCGAGCAGCTCTACGACGTCGCGTATCACCTCTACGTGATGCCGAGGCACCTGCTCGACTCGGTCCCGCGCGCGCGGCTCGCCAGTTCGGCGTTCGCCCGCGCGCCCGTCGGCGCGGGGCCGTGGCGGTTCGTGCGATGGACGCCCGGCGCCGAGATCGTGGTCGAGGCCGACTCCACCTGGTTCCGGGGCCGGCCGAACCTGGACCGGCTCGTGTGGCGCGTCCTGCCCGACGTCAGCACCGCGGTCACCGCGCTGCTCGGCGGCGAAGCCGACGCGCTCGAAGTCGTGCTGCAGCGCGACGACCTCGAGCGCGTCGCCACCGCGCCGGCGCTGCGGCTCGTGCCGTACGCCTCACCCCTGATGGCCGGCATCCTCTTCAACGTGCGCCGCCCGCCGTGGAACGACCGGGCCCTGCGGCGCGCGGTCGCCATGGCCGTGGACCGCGAGACGATCGTCCGCAACCTGTTCGGCCCGTACGGCGAGGTCCCCATCGGCTCGACAAGCCGGATGCAGTGGATCGCCGGAGCGCCCGCGCGCCAGCTGCCGTTCGACACGCTCGCGGCGCGCGCCGCGCTCGATGCGCTGGGCTGGCGCGACGCGAACGGGGACGGTATCCGCGAGCGCGGCGGCCGGCCGCTGCGGCTCGCGCTGGTGGTGCCCACCACGAGCCGGGCGCGGCAGCAGGCCGCCCAGCTGGTGCAGGACCAGCTGCGCCGCGTCGGCGTGGAGCTGCGCATCCAGCCCCTCGAGTTCGGCGTGTTCGACCGCCGTACCGCCGCCGGCGACTTCGAGGCGATGTTCTTCTCGTGGACGCTCGACCCGAGCCCGGTGTACCTCGCGCACTGGTGGCGGAGCGGCGCGCCCGACAACCGCGGCGGCTACGCGAGCCCCACCTTCGATTCGCTGTTCGCCGATGCCGCCGCCGCGCCGACCCGGGCGGAGGCCCTGCCCCGCTGGCAGCGCGTCCTCGAGCACCTGAACGACGAGGCGCCCGGCGTCTTCATCTACTCGCCCCGCAACCACGCCGCCGTCGCGCGGCGCATCGACGGCGTGACGATCCGCCCCGACAGCTGGCTCGCCATGGTGGCGTCCTGGCGTCTCGCGGCGGACGCGCGCCCCTGACGTGACCGGGTTCGCGGTCCGCCGGCTCGGCGCCGCACTCGTCACCGTCCTCGCCGCCGTCACCGTTTCGTTCATCCTCGCGCACCTCGCGCCCGGCGCGCCCATCGTCGGCGATGCCGAGCGTCTGCGCGCCGACCCCGCGGTCGTGGCGCGGCTGCAGGCGCAGTTCGGCCTGGACCGGCCGCTGCCGGAGCAGTACGCCCGCTACGTGGCCAACGCGGCCCGCGGCAACCTGGGCGAATCGTTCGTGCTGCACCGCAGCGTGTCGTCGCTCTTGGCCGAGCGGCTGCCTAACACGCTGATGCTGGCGGGCGCGGCCGTGGCGGCGAGCTTCGGGCTGGGGCTCGCCGTGGCGCTGCTGCAGGCGCGCGCCGCCGGCACGTGGCTCGACGGCCTGCTCGGCACCGCGACGCTCGTGTTCTATTCGATGCCCTCCTTCTGGCTGGGCCTGGTCCTCCTCATCGTGTTCGGCCAGACCCTGGGCTGGCTGCCGCTCGGCGGCATGACGGCGCCGGGCGCGCCGGACGACGCGAGCGCCGCCGCGCGCGCGCTCGACGTGCTGCGGCATCTCGTGCTGCCGGCCGCGACGCTCGCATTGGTGCAGACCGCCGTGGTCGCGCGGTACCAGCGCGGCGCGCTGGTGGACACCCTGGGCGAGCCGTACATCCGCGCCGCCCGCGCCCGCGGGCTCGCCGAGCGGGTCGTGCTGCTGCGCCACGCGCTGCGCGCCAGCCTCGCGCCCGCCGTGACGCTCGCGGGCACGTCCGTCCCCGCCCTGCTCGCCGGCTCGGTGCTGGTCGAAACGGTGTTCGGCTGGCCCGGCATGGGCCGGCTCACCCACGACGCCATCCAGGCGCGCGACTACAACCTCATCTTCGGGGCGGCGCTCACCGCCGGCGTGCTCGTCGCCCTCGGCAACCTCGCCGCCGATCTCGCCACCGCCGCGCTCGACCCGCGGCACCGCAAATGACGCCCGGCGTCGCGGCCTGGCGCCGCTTCCGCCGCCACCGTCCCGCCGTGCTCGGCGCCGGCCTCGCCGCGCTGGTGACGCTCGCGACCCTCGCCGCGCCGGCCCTGGCCCCACACGGGCCCACCGCCATCCTCGACCCCATCGCGCTCCAGCTGCGGCCGCCCAGCCTAGCGCATCCCCTCGGCACCGATGCACTGTCTCGCGATGTGTACTCACGGGTGCTCCACGGCGCGCGGGTATCGCTCACGGTCGGCGTGGCCGCCGCTGCCCTCGCCGCCATCGTCGCCGGCGCGGTCGGACTCGCGGCGGGGCTGCTCGGCCCGCGTGCCGACGCGGTGCTGATGCGCGGCGTGGACGTCCTGCTCGCGCTGCCGCGGCTGCTCGTGGTGATGACCGCCGTCGCGCTGTGGGAGAGCCTGCCGCTGGCCGCGCTGGTCGGGCTGCTCGGCGCCACCGGCTGGTTCGCCCTGAGCCGCCTGGTGCGCACCCGCGTGCGCGAGCTCGCCGCGGCCGACTTCGTCACCGCGGCCGTCGCGCTCGGCGCCGACCGGCTGCGACTGGCGCGCCATCTCCTGCCCCACGTGGGAGCGACCCTCGTCGTCGGGGCCACGCTCGACGTCGGCAACATCATCCTGCTGGAGGCCGGCCTCTCGTTTCTCGGCCTCGGTGTCGCGCCGCCGACGCCCACCTGGGGCGGTATGATCCTCGACGGCCGCAGCCTGGTGTTCAACGCGCCGTGGGTCGCGCTCGGACCGGGCATTGCGCTGCTCCTCACCGTCCTCGCCTTCAACCTGGTCGGCGACGGCCTGCGGGACGCGCTCGACCCCCGGCGGGGGGGGGGGGGGGGGGGGGGGGGGGGCAGGGCGCCCCCGCGCGCGGGGGGGC
>Ga0247727_10005481_pt1 | contig 25703 bp, 32 predicted proteins | sample WisWelCaveWW1625_FD_202498 | JGI IMG/M metagenome (GOLD analysis project Ga0247727, IMG submission 202498) | Biofilm microbial communities from Wishing Well Cave, Virginia, United States - WW16-25 | ecosystem: Environmental > Aquatic > Deep subsurface > Groundwater > Cave microbial mat | place...
ACCAGCGTCAAGGATTCCGAGGTCTGAATGGGCATTGCGTTTCTGAAGTATCGGGATACGCTACCGATCCTGGAAGTCGTGCTCAAGAATCCGGACGGCAGTGTGTTCAACCTGACCGGGAGCACGGACTGGAAGCTCCACATCTGGCTGAACGATGGCACCGGCACCACGAAGTTGATCCGCACCATGACCAAGTTCGGCGCCGATGCGGGCGGAACGCTGCGCTACCAGTGGATCACCACGGACTGGGACGTCTACGCTTCGGCGGGCGCGGTTGGAGGTCTCTCGCTGACTGGCGCCTGGGATGTAGAGGAGCATCGAATGGAGTACGAGGTCATCGGCGCTGGCGGGGCACGGCTAACGTTCCCCAATGGGGGCCACGATACGCTGCGCATCACCCGTGATATAGGGCAGGGCTGATGCCATTTGCTGCGCTCACTCCGTGCGTCGTCTCAGGATGTCCGGCCCTGATCATCCGGGGCTCTGCACATGGGCGCTGCGTGACGCACAGGCGAGAGAAGGAGCGGAGCAGAGAGCGCAGGCGACCGGATCGGGATCGGTTCTATGACACGCAGGCTTGGCGCCGGTTCCGCCGCATGGTGCTGGCCAAGCGCCCGCTGTGTGAGATGGAGTGCAAGGTTGCGGACCTCCTAACGCCGGCCACGGATGTTGACCACATCACGCCTCTTGCCGAGGGTGGAGCTCGGCTGGATGAGTGCAATACCCGGGTGGCCTGCCACGCCTGTCATTCACGCAGGACTGCTCTGGATCAAAGCGGTTGGGGAGGGGGGATTGGAATCTCTAGGGGCTAATGCCTGCCTACCGCTTGGGCACGATGATTTCTTGGCCTACGAGATGAGGGAAGCGGCTACGGGCTGGGGGACATGATGCCGGGTCCGCCTCCCAAGCCTGCTGCGCTTCGGCAACGGGTGAACAAGGCCAGCACGAAGGCCACGCTGCCCGCAGAGGGCTCCGAGGAGTTGGTACGTCGGGACATCCCGGCGTTGCCTGATCGTGCGTGCCCCGGCCCGCTCAATAAGGGTTGCCCCGGGGAAGGCTGCGCATGGTGTGAGGGCAAGGCTGTACTGCCCTGGTGCGATCTGGCGAGGGATTTCTGGGAGGCCGTGTGGCGGTCGCCTATGTCTGCGGAGTTTGTCGATGCGGACGTGCCTGGTCTCTACATCCTAGCGGACCTTCATGACCGTTTCTGGCGCGGGGAGATGAGCCTGGCGGCGGAGATCAGGCTTGAGCGTCAGCAGTACGGGCTCGACGCGCTGGCCCGGCGTCGGTTGCAGTGGGAAGTGTCGAAGGTCAAGGAAGCCGAGCGGCGCGCACCGAAGCCAGCTCAGCCAGCACTGAAGGCTTCGGCCGACCCTCGGCGCTTTCTCAGGTCAGTAAAGTGAGCGTTCTAGTGGTTCCTGTGCTGGATAAGAAGCCCTGGCCAAGCCTGGGCGGTCTGGTCTGCGACTGGATTGAGGAGAACTTGGTGTTCGGGCCTGGAGATCTCCGTGGCCAACCGGCCAAGGTGGACGACGAGAAGCGCGGCCTGATCTTTCGCATGTACGAGGTACATTCCCGGACCCATGCCGAAGCGGGCCGACGTCGATTCCGCCGCGTGGCGCTGTCGCTGCGCAAAGGCAGCGCGAAAACGGAGCTGGCGGCCTGGATCGCCGCGGCCGAGCTGGCCCCGGACGCGCCAGTGCGCTGCGTCGGTTTCGACAAGAAGGGCAACCCCATCGGGGGGCCGGTCACCGACCCCTACATCCCCATGGTGGCCTACACGGAAGAGCAGAGCGAGGACCTAGCGTATGGGGCGCTGCGCGTGATTCTGGAGCTCAGCAGGATCGCCGGGGACTTCGACATCGGCCTCGAGCGGATCATGCGCATCAACGGGGACGGGAAGGCGGAAGCGCTTGCCACAGCGCCGCACGCTCGCGACGGTGCGAGGACAACCTTTCAGCACTTTGACGAGACTTGGCACATGGTACTCCCGCGGCTCAAGAAGGCACACCGGGCCATGCTGGCGAACATCCCAAAGCGCATGGGCGCCGATGCCTGGAGTTTGGAGACGACAACCGCCCCAGCCCCAGGAGAAGGCAGCGTGGCGGAAGACACGATGGAGTTCGCCAAATCAGTGGCGGATGGCCATACGAAGGCGGCGAGCCTGTTTTTCTTTCATCGCCAGGCGTCGGACCAGCACGACTTGGCGACGGTGCGAGGACTGAAGGCGGCGATCAGGGAAGCCTCCGGGCCAGTGGCCAAGTGGTCGAACCTCGCCGCGATCGCCGACCAGTGGAAGGACCCGACGGCGGACAAGACCTACCTCGCCCGGGTCTGGCTGAACAAGATCGTGCGCTCCGCTGACCGTGCCTTTGACAGCGAGCAATGGGCTAAGCTCCACCGCGACAAACACAAGCTATCGGAGCGCGCCCTCATCACCATCGGATTCGACGGGGCCCGGACTTTCGACGCCACCGGGCTCGTCGCCACGGAGATCAAGACTGGCTACCAGTCCGTGCTCGGTGTGTGGGAGCGCCCATTCAACGCCAAGGGATGGGAGGTCCCAGTGGCCGAGGTGAACGCCGTTGTGGAGGATGCCTTCAAGCGTTTCAACGTGTGGCGCCTCTACGCCGACCCGCCGTACTGGGAAGGTGTCGTCGCGGATTGGTCCGGGAAATACGGCGAGGAGCGCGTGCTGCCTTGGCCGACCTACCGACCGCGGCCTATGGGGCATGCGGTGCGGGCCTACTTCAACGTCATTGCCACGGGCGAGCTGAGCCATGACGGCAACGCCGACTTCGCCCGGCATATCGCCAACGCCTTCCGGCGCGACTTGCGCATCCGTGATGACAAGGGCGAGGTGCTGTGGACTGTCCAGAAGGAGCGCCCGGATTCGCCGAACAAGATCGACTTGGGAGTGGCGGGGATTCTCTCATGGGAGGCCAGGACGGACGCGATTGCCGCCGGCATGGGCGAAACTCAGCCATCCCCATACGAGACTCGGGGGTTTCTGTCCCTGTGAGACTTCCACGATTCATGGCCGCTCTGGCGCGGAGATTCGGAGCTGAGCTCCGGAACTTCTCGATCCTGGAGAATCCAGCAAAAGACCCCGCCCTGGCCAACCTTTTTGGGTGGAGTCCGGCAACCTCTGGCGTCAGCGTGACCGAGCGAACAGCGCTCAACAACACGGCTGTCTGGGCGGCTGTCAACGTCATCTCCGGCGATCTATCATCGCTGCCGTTGCTTCTCTATCGCCGCCGAGCAGACGGTGGACGCGAGCGCGCCACGGATCATCCACTTTATAGGCTCTTGTTGAGACGTCCGAACCCAGAAATGAAGTCGGTTGACTTCAGGTGCGCCCTACAGGCGCATGTGTTGACCTGGGGCAATGGCTACGCGGAGATCGAACGTAACGGGTCCGGGCGTGCAGTGGCGCTGTGGCTGCTTGAACCTTGGCGAGTGACTCCGGATCGCAACCAGCGGAGGCAAATCGTTTATCGAGTTTCACGCGAGGACGGTCGGGGGGACGACGTTTTACGTGCGGATCAGATGTTCCACATCGCCGGGCTTTCTTGCGACGGCATGATCGGGTACTCGCCAGTTCGATTGCTACGTGAGGCGATCGGGCTGGGCATCGCCACGGAGAAGTTCGGTGCGGCATTCTTCGGGAATGGCGCGTGGGCTGGCGTGGTATTGGAACATCCTGGCGTTCTGAATGATGAGCAACATACTCGACTCAAGACGTCGTGGAACGAGTCGCATCAAGGACCGACCAAGGGCCATCGCGTGACGATTCTCGAGGCCGGAATGAAGGCCAGCAAGCCCTTGACCATCCCGCCAGATGATGCCCAGTTCCTTCAGACCCGAACCTTCCAGGTAATCGAGATCGCCAGGGCCTTCAACATCGCCGTCCACAAGCTCAGGGACATGAGCGATCAGCACTACAACAACATCGAACATGAGAAGATTTCCCATTGGACTGACACGCTTCGTCCGTGGGCTGTTAGGTGGGAGCAGGAAGCGGATCGGAAGCTATTAACCGACTCCGAACAGGACGAGTTCTATACAGAGCATCTCTTCGATGGAATGCTACGTGGTGATCTTGCGAGTCGGTACGCCGCTCACGCCGTAGCGCGACAGTGGGGGTGGCGATCAGTGAATGAAGTGAAGCGCATGGAGAACGAGAATCCTATCGGACCGGACGGTGACATCTACCTCGTGCCAAGCAACATGATGGCGGCCGACAAACTCAACGACCCACCCGAGACACCAGCTCCCGGCCCTGAGCCAGGGTCAGAGCCAGGGCCAGAGCCACAGCCTCAGCGGGCGCTTGTCGCTGCCCAGCGCGCCATATTCCTCGAAGCCATGGGCCGTCTCACCAGAAAAGAGGCAGCGGCCGCTCGGCGGGCTGCTGGCCGTGGCGGGGATGCCTTTCGCGTCTGGGTAGAGGAGTTCTACGCCAAGCACCGCACTAGCCTCATAGAGGCGATCCTGCCCGCGGTCCGGGCCCATCTCGTGGCTTGCGGTGATGGTGACGGTGCTCAGGAGCGGGCCGAGGCCGTGGCGTCTGAGCATGTAGGCCGATCTGTCCAGGAGTTTGCGGAGTTGCTCGATAGCAAACCGCGGGTCGCCGAGTTGGAGGGCAGTGTGGACCGTCTCGTGTCAAGATGGGAGATTGCGAGACCGGGAGAGATGGCGGACCTTGTGTTCGCCGCTGAGGAGACAGGAAGATGACGAATCTGGAACGACGTGTGGTGATGACCTCGGAACTGGGGCTGCGCCACGAAGGCGACGGCATGCCGGTCATCGCCGGCTACGCCGCCGTCTTCGACAGCCTCTCCGAGGATCTCGGCGGATTCCGTGAGCGGATCAAGGTGGGCGCGTTCACCAGATCGCTCCGTGAGGGCGCCGACGTTCGCGCCCTGGTCGACCACGATCCATCCAAGATCCTCGGGCGGAACCTGGCCGGGACCTTGCGGATCAAGCCGAACGCGAAAGGGCTCTTCGTGGAGATCGACGCCCCGGATACCTCAATCGGGCGGGATATCCAGAAGAGCATCAAGCGCGGGGATGTCAACGGAATGTCTTTCGCCTTCATGACCAGGTCGGATGAGTGGCACATGGAGGACGGCACGGCGATCCGGGAACTGCTCGACGTGGATCTCCACGACGTGTCGGTGGTGACCTATCCGGCCTACCCCGCCACCGACGTAGCGGTGCGGAGCGCCTGGGGCCTGAGCATCCCGGAGAAGGCCCTTTCCGAGTTCCGCATGCGGCAGGCCAAGACCGAGGAGGATCAGCGCAAGCTCTCGGCCCTGCGCGCCGATCTGGTGAGGAAGGAAAATCGTACTTGACATCCGCTGCTGCGGATGTAGACTTTTCGGTAAGTGTAGGACATCGGGATCGGGCCGACACGGGGCCTTAGCCGACCAGCCCTCCCGATTGACGTAGACGCGGCCAGCCTTTGCTAGGCGCGCTACCGCGACGGTTGACGTAAACCGCCGCCGGGCAGCGCGCCTTTCGCTTTTCTGCGCACCTCCCGGCGAGCCAAGGAGGACGCGGACATGACGGTCAAAGAGCTGGTCGACCAGCGGGTCAAGGTGGCGGCCGACGCGCGAGCGATGCTCGACGCGGCCGAGAAGGAGAAGCGCGCCCTGCTGGCAGAGGAACAGGCCAAGTGGGACATGCTCATGGGCGAGATCGACAAGCTCGCCGACCGGATCGAGCGCCAGGAGAAGGCCGAGCGCGAGGAGCGCATGACGGCCGTGGAGCGCGAGCTGGAGACGTCCAAGGGCAGGATCACCGAGCCCTTGCGGCCCAAGCCCAAGGATCAGCGGGACCAGCCGACGGCGGAGGAACGTGCGCTGGCCTTCCGGGCCTGGGCCAGGGTGCCAGTGTCCGACGAGTACCCGCATACCGAGGAAGAGCTGAGCGCGGTGGAGCGCTGCGGAATGAACCTGAGCAAAAAGCAGGTCATCCTGCGCCTACTGCCGCAGCAGCCGCGGACCATCGCCGAGGTCGACAAGGGCCTGGAGAAGCGCGCCCAGGGCGTGGCCACGGGCGCCGCCGGGCTCTTTACCGTTCCGGACGAGGCCATGAGGCCGCTCGAAGTGGCCCTCCTGGCCTTTGGCGGGATGCGCCAGGGAGCCACCACCATCCGCACCGGTGGCGGGGCGGACCTGCCAATCCCGAACGTGAACGACACCACGAACAAGGGCCTGATCCTCGCGGAGAACACCGCGGCTGCGGAGCAGGATCTCGTCTTCACGCAGCTGGTCCTCAAGGCGTTCAAGTACAGCTCGAAGATGCTCAAGGTGTCGGTCGAGCTGATGCAGGACAGCGCGGTCAACCTGGCCGAGTTCGTCGGGAACGCCCTCGGAGAGCGCATCGGCCGCATCCTCAACGATCACTTCACGACCGGGGCGGGCACGACGGAACCCAAGGGGATCGTGACCGAGGCCACGTCGGCCTTCACCTCCGCGGCCTCAACGACGGTTTCGGCGGATGAGCTGATCGACCTTCAGTACTCGGTCGATCTGGCCTACCGCATGAATCCAGGCGCCGCCTACATGTTCAACGACGCGACGGCGAAGATCATCCGCAAGCTGAAGGGGGGAGACGGGCAGTACATCTGGCAGCCGGGCATGATCGCCGGCCAGCCGGACTTCCTCCTGGGGCATCGGGTGATCATCAACCAGTCCATGGCCTCTCTGGCCACCACGGCGAAGGGTGTGCTGTTCGGCGACATCGGCAAGTACTGGATTCGCGACGTGATGGACATCACGCTCATCCGGTTGGACGAGCGCTTCGCCGAGGCTCACCAGGTGGCCTTCCTGGCGTTCTCGCGGCATGACGGGCGCCTGCTGAATGCCGGTACGAACCCCGTCAAGGTGATCACCCAGATCTAGGAAAGAGAAGGGGGGCGTCTATCCCCCCCCCAACCGTCCGATGCGAGTACGGATGACCATTCACCGACCGATTACGGATAGTTCCGGCCGAAACCTTCACGCCTATCCCGGCCTTGAGGTAGACCTCGAGCCAGAGCAGGCAGTTCGGCTGATCCAGTCAGGTCAGGCCGATGCGGCCACCGAGGCCCCCGAAGCAGCGGTCAGTGAAATGGGAGAGGCGGCTGTGCTCCCATCGGCAAAGAAAGCGAAGAGGAACTGATGTCGACTCTCACTTATCCGTCCGGTTTCAAGAGGCTCCATGGCGGCGGCATCGCCTACGAGTTCGAGACGAAGGCGGCCAACTATACGTTGACCCGTGAGGACAGCGGGCGCGTGTTCGTGGCGAACGCCGTGGACCTCGTCTTCACGTTGCCGGCCACCGAGGAGGGTCTGGTCTACACCTTCGTGGTCAAGACCGTCTCGACGACAACCGGTCTGACCGTCGCTCCCATTGCCGTGGACAAGGTGATGGGCAACGGGTTCACTTCGGCGGACAACAAGGGGGCCAACAACACGCCCGCGACCGACCGTGAGGGCGACCTGATCGAGGTCACCGGAGACGGCCTCGACGGCTGGTACATCACGCGAGTCATCGGGACTTGGGCGCGGGTCGCGTAGGGGTCGAATGGGACGAGGACTAGGTGTGGTCGCTCACTCTCATCACGGCGGCGGTCAAGGAGCCGCTCGACATCTCGCTCGACGTCCGCGCCCATCTCCGGCTCGAACAGATAGCGGACTCCCAGGACAGGCTGCTCGGGAGCATGGTCGTGGCGGCGCGCCATGCGTGCGAGACGTTCACCGGGCGCCAGCTCCTCGACGCGACGTGGGAGCTGTGGATGGACGACTGGTGGGAAGCGGGCATCTTCCAGGGAGGCGCGCTGTTCGTCCCGAAACCGCCGCTCCGCTCCATCGTCTCCGTCAAGTACGTGGATATGGCAGGAGTTCTGCAAACCTGGGACGTGGCGAAGTACTCGGCCGAGGTGCAGGACGTGACGGCGGTGGCGCCCATGTGCCAGCGGGGGCGGGTCTATCCCAACTACGGGGAGATCTGGCCGGACATACGTTGTCAGCCAGGGGCCGTCAAGGTCCGATTCACTGCCGGCTACGGAGCTACAGGCCCCACCGTCCCAGCCGGGCTCAAGCAGGGGATGCTGCTCGAAATAGGGGAGATGTACGAGCGCCGCGAACTCGCCGTGGTCGGGAGCAGTGTGACGCCGGCCACTTTGTCAGCGGAGGCCCTGTGGTGGCCATACCGAGCGTTCTGAGATGAGGGCTGGGGGCTTGGATCGTCGCGTGCGCATCGAGCAGGCCACGGAGACCCAGGACTCCGCGACCGGTGAGCCCATCCGGACCTGGGGCCTCGTGCGCGAGGTCTGGGCCAACGTGCGGCCCCTGCGTGGCAGCGAGCTTTCTGCGGCGCAGCAGCTCGTGGCGAAGGCGGACACGCTGTTTCTTATTCGCTTCCCGCACGGGCTCGACCCGCTTCCCAACGCGGACGAGTCCATGCGGCTGGTCTACGGGGACGTGCCGTACAACATCCAACACGTAGCCGAGATTGGCCGCAGAGAGGGCTTGGAGATCCTGGCCGCGGCGCGCGCGGAGGCTGCATGATCTCCGGGGAGTGGAAGGGCGTCCGTGAAGCCGAGCAGGCCATCAAGGCCCTCGGCGATGTCTTCTCCCAGCCGGTCCTCGAAGACGCACTCAAGAAGCTGGCGGCGCCCATCGCCGAGGACATCCGGCACAACCTGGCCCCACACCGCCGGAGCGGGTTCACGGAGGAGGACATCGGAGTCAGCGTTTCCAAGGAACGCCGTGAGGCCGGGGAGGCCGTGGTAGTCGTTGGTGCTCACGGGCGGAAGGGTGGCCGGGCATACATCCTGGGCTTCCTGGAATTCGGGACCTTCCGTCAGCCGGCGCGGCCCGTGATCCGGCCGGCATGGGATGCCGCCGAGGGCAGCTATCCGGAGCGAGCGCTTCAGGAATTACGCAAGGCTTATGAGCGCGGCATCAAGCGCTTCAGCCGGAGGGCGTCGTGATCGAGAAATCCCTCCGCGGGGCCCTCCTGGGCAATGCGACCGTGGCCGCGCTGGTCGGGACGCGCATCTATCCCATGATCCTTCCGCAGGCGCGCGTTTGGCCCGGCCCCAGCCTCACTTTTCAGCGGATCTCCACCACGTCACCCGTGGCGTTGACGGGGGAGACGGGCCCGGAGCGGATGCGCGTGCAGATCGATTCCTGGGACGACTCCTGGACCGGCGTTAGGGCGCTAGCCATCGCAGTCAAGAACGCGCTCCAGGGATTTGCCGGAGCTCTGGGCGGGGGCGAGGAACTGTTCGGGGTGTTCATGGACAGCCAGAGAGACTTTTTCGAGTCCGAAGTAGGGCCGTCCGGGGAGGGCATGTATCGCGTCTCTCAGGACTTTTTCGTCCACGTCGGCATGGAGGTTGCGGCATGAAGCGTTTTCTGACAGTGGGCCTCGCGGCCCTTCTGGTGATCGGACTCGGATTCGTGAACATGGGCGACGTGGGTGGGGCCACGCTCAGCACGCGGGTCGTGGTGGACTTGAGCGGCACCCTTTCCGGCACGACCGGGATCGCCACTCCGGTCGCCAAGCTGACCGCGCCCAGAACGATGGACTTCGTCAACGGGGTAGCGGCTGGCCAGGCGGACTCGATCTACGTGAGCACGGCAAGCATCACTACGGCTGCCACCCTGACGCTCGATGTCAAGGGGGCGCTGCTGGATCCGCTCGGAGCGGCATTCACGCCCGCCAAGCTGAAGCTCGTCTACATCTACTCCCAGCCGGCGAACACTACCACCTTGACGCTGTTCGGTGATGTGAACCATGTGCCGATCCTGAACACGGTCGCGACGACGAGCACTCTGCTCCCGGGAGGCATGTTCCTGCTGGTTCAGCCACCCTTGGCCGGGATCACCGTCACGGCGGCCACGGGAGACATCATCAAGATTGTGAACGCCGCGGGAGCGACCGCGGTGGTGGACATCGTTCTCGTCGGGACCTCGAGCTAAGCGCTCGGCTGACCCGGAAAGGGGCAAGATATGGCGGCAACCCTCGGCAGCATCGGGTACAAGTCGAAAGCCTACCGCGAGGATTCGGCGAACCCGGGGACGTTCCTCCAGATCATCGAAGTCAAGAGCATCGACCCCGCGGAGCCGCAGTACGACGAGGCTGAATTCACCCACCTGGAGAGCCCGAGCGCGACCAAGGAATTCAAGCCCACCATGAAGGACCCAGGCGAGGTGAAGTTTACCTGCAACGCCGTGCAGGGCAACGCGGTGCAGCAGGGCATCGAGTCGGACTTTTACGCCGGGACCACGACGGTCCAGAGCTGGAGGCATGAAATCTGCGACAACGTCACCGGCGCAGTCCAGAAGACCTACACCTACCCCGCGTACATCAAGAGCGTGAAGCGCGGCCCGATCAGCACGTCCGATCCGATCGAGCTGGCGATCACAATCCGCGTGACCGGAGCCGTCGTCATCACGTAGCGGCCATGGTCAACCAATACCGCGGAGAGACACCGTTCGAGGTGGACGGTGTCTCATACTTCCTCTATCTGGGCCTCAACGAGCTGGCCGCTCTGGAGACGGAATGGGGCACCGTACGCCTGCCCGGAGAGGCAGAGGAGCAGTGGGCGCCGAAGCGCCAGCAGTTCCTCGAACGTCTGTTCTCTCCGAACAATGCGGAGCTGCGTTCCATCTTCCGGGAAGGCTTGCGCCGCTGGGCGCGACTGAATCGTAACGGGGCGACCCCATTGGACGATGAGGCGGTGGGCCAGATCATGGAGCTATCGCCGCCAGCGCTTCGGGAGATTCATGCCCTCGTGCTGAAAAACTCCTTCGGCGTCAAGAGTGAGGATCAGGACCCAAACGCACCGGGCGGGGAGCCTTCGACCTCGAAGACTTCGTAGCGCAGGGGCTCCGATGGGGGCTCCGCGAAAGCGAAGTCTGGGACATGACCCCGCGGAGAATCGTCGAGGTCATCGCCGCTGGTCGGGAACGGTGGCTCGATCACCTCGAGCTTCAAGTTCTGGGTGCTTTCCATACCGAAGCCTTCGCCCGCGAGAAACGGCTCTCCGATCAGAGCCTCCGCAAGGCCCTACCTCAGCGGCAAGAGAGCAGCGAGCAGAGAGCGCGGAGCGTCGAGCAAGAGATTGCTCGGTGGGACCAGTGGGCGGGGCGCATGAACCGGGGGCAGTGATCCATGGCTGATGAAATCATCGGCAGGCCGCGCCTTGAGCTCGAGGCCACCCGCACGAAGCTGGAGGCCGACCTCAAGGCTGCTCAGGCCGCGGTGGGCGCGGCCATGTCCAAGGCCGAGAAGGTCCAGGCACAGGTCAACAAGCAGATCCAGGCCAACATGGACCGCATCAATGCCGTGCGCCCCACGGCACAGATGCAACTGCTGTCCCAGGCCATCGAGCGGATGGGCGGGGCCTCGAAGCTCTCCGAGGACAAGGTAGCTCGGCTTCGCGGTGAAGTTGAACGGCTCGCTGCGGCTGGTGCCAAGATCCCCAAGAATCTCCAATCCATAACCGGTGGTGGGGCTGGCGCTGGCGGTCAGGCTGCGCTCAGTGCGGCACAGCAGCAACTCGCAGCGGCCGGACCCGGAGGAGGGATGTTCGCCGCCGGGCTAGCCGCGCTCGGACCAGCCGGCTTAGCGGCTGCGGCGGGCATCGGTGCTCTTGCGATCGGCGTAACCGCCGCCGGCAAGGCAATCAGCACCCTCCTCGCTCGGGCGGACCAGTTGTCCAACCTTTCGTCTCGGCTCCAGATCAGCGCGGTTGCTCTTCAGGGTCTCGAACAGATCGCCAAGCCCGCCGGCGTCTCGCTGGAGAGTCTCGGCACAACCGTTCTGAAGCTCACCAGAAATCTGGAGCTCAATCCGCAAGCCTTCTCCCGCTACGGCTTGGACATCGAACGGCTCCGGGGCCTGGCGCCCGATAAGCTGTTCCTGGATGTAGCTCAGTCTATCCGGGAGATGGACTCGCCAGGGCAGCAAGCTGCTGCCGCCATGCAACTCCTCGGAGATCGCTCGGGTGAGGCGTTACAAGTCATTCGGCAGGGCGCAACCGACATTCGGGATCTCGGGTTCCTGACAGACGAACAGGTCTCCCGACTGGATGCTCTCGGCGACGAATGGGGCCATCTTGGGGACGCGGTCAAGAATGCTGCGTTGCAGTTCACGGACGCGGGGCTGAATACCATCGGCCTGGATAGCGGGCTGAAGGATGTCACGAACACGATTGCGCTCTTCAGCGGTCTCATTCGGGACAACCAGGCCACGGTCCGCGAATGGTTCAACGAGTTTGCTCTGGGACTTCCAAAGCTCCTCGGCGGTCTTCAGGCGCTCGAAGACATGGACCTTCCGACAGTCACGACGAAGCTCTTTCAACCCGGCGCTGGCGAAATCAGGCTCCCGGGCGCAGAGGAGCAGGCGCGACTTCTGGAGAGGGGCCTGGCTGCCGAAAGGGCTGCGGCTGCTAAGGCAGAGGCGGCACAAAAAGAAGCCCTCGCCAAGAGACAGTTGGAACTGCACCGACAGAACATGGCGGCAACGGATGCGATCTTGGCGAAGGAACGCGAGATCGACGCCATCACGAAGCGCCAGATCGAGAACTTAGCGAATCAGCTTCGAACACAGCAAGCAATCGCTCGGGCCGCGCAAGACGAATTCGATGCACGGGCTCGGAGTGCTGGCACGGGCGAACACGAGGCCATGCTTCGACAGCGCGTCGTGGACGCCCATGCGGAGATGCAGCGCACCACATCCGACGCCAAGAAGACAGCCGAAATCATCGACAACATGACGGCGAGCATGGGGGCCGGTGGCAGGGAGTTGAATCGGCAACTCAAGCAATCCTTCGGCCTCTTGCGCGATACGGAGAAGCCTGCTGATCGCGTTGCCGAGGCGCTGGCGCAGGCGGCGCACTTCGCAGAGATCATGGGCGTGAATGCCGACACCTTCGCCGGGCGCATGACGTCGGCCATGCCGGCCCTCGGCGCCGCATTCAGACAGTTCTCGGATGCCACTCGCGCCACGGGCAGGGTCCAGACCATTGGCGGCTCCATGAGCGCCCGGGCCGCGGGCATGATCGGTGCCGGTGCCAATGCGGCCCAACTGATCGGTGGTGTCATCGGCGGTACGGCGGGCCGGGCCATCTCGGGGGCAGGCGCCGGTGCGGCCATGGGGATGCAGTTCGGGCCGTGGGGCGCGGCGGCCGGAGCAGTCGTCGGCGGCCTTGTTGGATTGTTCGCAGGCCGCCGGATTCGTCGCCATGCCCAGGAGGCGGGAAGGGTTCTGGGGCGACAGATTTCTGATGAGGCGGCGCAGGAGATCGAACGCCGAGCGCACGAAACCGGGCGGAGCTTCAGCCAGGTTGTGGCCGACATGAAGAAGGAGGAAGACAAGGCCAAGGCCGAGGCCAAGCGTGCTGCTACCGCCGAGGGATTGGGACGCGCCCAGACTGGGCTTGACGCGCTGTTCAGCGGCCTGGAAAAACTGAAGCGAAGCCCAGAGCTGGATGCCTTTGCTGCCGCCATCGAAACCAAGGTCGGCGATGCGTTGCTCAAGGCCGGTCTTGGGTTCATGGCAACTGGGGCGCTCAAGACGTCCGTGGAGTTCGGCGCCGCCCAGACCGCAGCTGGTGGCGCGGCCGAGGTCATGGCAGGAATGCGCCAGGCGGGCATGGTCGACACCGGCCTCATGGCCGCGATCGGCGGGCTTGCTACCGAGCTTCAGAGGCAGGCAATGGAGGCAGCTCTCGCAACAGGGATGACGCAGGAGGAGGCGCAGAAGGCCGGCTTCGGCGCCGTGTCCAACCTACTCCGTGAGCAGCTCAACGCCTCCATTCAGAGCGGAACAGAGCTGGACGCGAACACGAAAGCTCTCATAGAGGAAGCCAAGGCCAACGGTATCGAGATCCTAGCGGACCCAGCGATCGAATCCCTCGCTGTTCAGAGAAAGCAACTTGATGTGCTGCGTCAGATTGCTGGTGGAGGTGGCCCGGAAGGTGATACGGCAGGCAGGAAGCTTGAGAGGGCGCAAAGGTCCGGCCAACTGCTGCCAGACGTGAGCGGCCAGCATGGGCTGGGTCCAGTCCTCACGCGTAAAGAAGGACTCCTGCACTACCATCCGAACGAGTTGATGCTTGTCGCTCCGCGCAACCAATTCGACGATCTGCTGCTCTCGGTCCCAGGGATACTCAAAGATCGGGGGTCTCTCCGATCGGCCGCTCGTGGCATGTTCGAGCCCATGGACCTTCCAGGCTACGATGACGATATCGGCCCGGGAGGCGGCGATGCTGGAGTCGGAAGCGCCACCGTTGGCGCGCCCGGCCCGACTATTCAATCTCTGCTCGATGCGATGCCGGAGTTGATCGCCCAGGCCATCGCCGCTGCGCCGCCCGCGCTCGAAGCATCCCTCAACGTCGTCCAGAATCTCACGGAAGATCCGCTCCAGACCCAGGAGCGACGCGAGGACATGCGGCGCTTCACCTCGCGGCTGATGGCCAACGAGGTCCGGGCCAAGGTCGGGGACTTCTACTCGGCGCTCTACGACACGATCGTCAGAGCGAGGCGCTGATGCCGATCCATACCGCCGCCTGGATCGCAGAGGCGGCGAAAGTCTCCGGTAGCCTCTTCACCATCTGCGACTTCACATTCACCGGGGCCGGAGCCAGACGGTACGCCCCTGTTGGTATCGGCCTCGGAGGGAGCGGCCCGTACGAAGAGCGCGTTACGGCGATCTCGACAATCAAGCACGGGATCATTGAGCGGCCTGGTCAGCTAGGGTTTCCGGAAGTCACCGTCACTCTTGCGAATACCGACCAGGCCGTGACGAAGATCGTCGAGGGTAACGCCGTCAGGCGCTCGCCAGTGATTATCAGGAGGGCATCCACAGTCTTAGCAGATGAGGGCGACTGGGCAACGTACTTCACCGGCGTTCTCGATCGCTGGGAGTATGGCGCTGGCACCGTGGATCTGACGGTCCGCGTCGATTCGTTGCCGTTCGATGGGTTCGTGCCGAAGCAAGCGATCCTGAAGGGTGACGCGCCCAGGGCCAACAACACGGGGACCAACGTCTGGGGCACCTACATGCCGCTGGTCTACGGAACCCACCGGGCGGATGCGTTGGACGGCAAGGGCATGCTCCCCACCTTCAACACGGCCTACGACGCCACGGAGCCAGCCTACCACTACATGGTGATGCTGGGTCCCTGGAAGAATGTAATTGCAGTCTATACGGACGGCGTGCTTAAGACGTTCGGCACCCACTACAACGGCCTCGATGTGGACTTGGCCGGCAAGCGCGCTTGGCGGATCAGCTTCGTGGCTGGTCAACAGCCCAGCACGACAGGAGTCGTAACGGTAGATGTCGACGGCGTCGAGACCGTTGGCGGCGCGCCAGCCTCGGCCGGGCCGCTGATCCAGAATCCCGTTGCCCAGCTCAAGCACTTCCTCACCAACTTCGTTTTCGGGGAGTACCAAACCGGGAACTGGCTCGGAACCGACTCCAGAGTAGACGCCGCCTCCTTTGCTGCCTCCGAATCCTTCGCCGACAAGTACGCCATGAAGGGCTCGATGTACATCGGGGGGTCCACCGAGCAGCGGCGAGCGCTGGATGTGGTGAACGATTGGCTGCAATCGTGGCCGTGCTTCCGGCTGTTCTGGACCAACCTCGGGAAGCTTGGCTGCGTGCCGTTTCATCCGATCATCTCGACGGCATCTGGCAAGGCGTGGGTCCGACGTTGGGACGAGGTCGGCGCTAGCTTCCACCCGCAGACCGAGACGGCACAACTGGTGTCGCGCATCTCAGCCCCGTACCTCTACGGTGTGCGCGCAGGGAAGTACTGGCAGTCACTGGACATCGAGGACGTAGACGCCGCCGAGAAAGTCACCGAGAGCTTCTCGCTGCTCTACAGCCTCGCTTCGATGGTGTAGCGCATGCCGACCCAAATCACGTACATGTATCCGGCGTCGGACTTCGACATCGTCAACACCCCGCTCGGCGTTCAAGGTGGATGGGCCGAGATCGACGATCCGCAGGACGTGCCGGACGACCTGGCGACGATCATGGCGTGCTTCGTTCACGCCTCGCAGGCTTCAGTCGGGCACGTCGACTTCGGTTTCACGGCGCCGCCTACCGGGGCCACCATCGTCAGCGTCAAGCTGAAGGCGCGCGTCTTCATTTCCACTGCTGGGCCCGATGCCTGGGACGCCTACCCGGCAGTCACCGGGAGCGTCCGGCCGGCCGGGGGCACGCGCTACTTCGGCACGACCATCAGCGGCATCAACAATCACTACAACTTCAATACCGCGACGTGGACGAATGGCACCGGGCCTATCACCTATACCTTCGGGACATGGACAACGAACCCTGCGACCTCCGTCGCCTGGACGATCTCCGACCTACAGAACCTCAAGGCCGGCCTGAGTGGCGCCGCCGGCGACTGGTCGCTCCCGACGGCGGGAGGCAACGCGCCGGCCTTCGACGTGACGCAGCTGTTTCTTGAGATCGAGAGCACCCCGATCTCGGCGAATGTCGAGCCGGTGCGTTCGCTGCTGTCGCTCTACTACCGCCTGTTCGGCCGGCGGCCACCGCGCTTTGTGGAGATAGATTGCGCACCGCAGTTCGCGGCGGTCGAAGTGGGCGACGAGATCGAGATGAGCCACCCGGATGGGCCAGCACCGGACGGCTTGGGCTGGCGCGAGGGCCCCGGCGAGAGGCGCGATCTGGTCGTCTTGACGCGCGAGGTCAACGCCATGACTGGCGTCGTCAAGCTCCGATGCGCAGATATGCGGGACAACGCCTGCCTCTTCTTCGGGTCTTTCCGGACGACGCTCGGCTACGGCCCGGACTATCAGGGAATCCCCATGCTCCACGCCGGAGGTGGCCCGCTGACGGTAGCACGGGCGCAGACGGCCTACATCCAGCGTCCCGGCGATCGACTTTTCGTTGACGCCCCGAGCGACCTACTGAAGTTCTCGGCAGACGGTCTTGCGATCGAGGGCTCGCTCGACAAGAACTGGATTCTCAACAGCACCTTCTCCCAGGGCTCGGGCAGCACCTTTACGAGTTGGACGAATACCACGGGTGGTGCGGGCACGCTCACCGCGGACCTCGGCTCCTGGCTGTTCGACGTGTCCGGCCTGCGACGATCGCCGAAGGTGACCGTGGCCGCCTCCGGCGACTCGGCGTTCCTCGACCAGATCGTGAGCCCAGGGAACGTCACGTTCAGGGTGAAGTTCCGATTTTTCGCTGATGCCGGTCCCACCCGTCTCGGGATCATCATCAGGCGCGGCTCAGATGGTAAGGACTGGAACGACGCCACGGCGACCTGGGACCCGGCGAACGTTATCAACTTTCCCGCTAGCGCCATCGGGCTGGGCAGTTTCATCTCGAAGCTGATCGCGCCCGGATCGGCCACAACCATCGACATCTTCACGGGGTTCTTCTCGGTGGGCGGGGGTTCGGCGAGCGGGACAGCGCACCCCTACTCGGTGGAACTGCTCACGGCGGGAAGTCTCTACCCCGGAGCTACGCCCGTCGTCACCACGACGGCGACAGTCACGCGGGTCGCCGATCAGGTGAGCCTGCCGAATCCATTGACGGGGCGCGTATGGCTGGCGCAGACCGGATGCTTTGCCTTCGGTTTCATCCCCATGTGGAACCATACCGACCTTGCTGACGCCGAGACCAAGGTGCTGCTCAGCATTGATTATGTCGCCAGTTCAAAGAAAGATCGGGTCTACTACGAAAGGGTGGACGGTAACACGGGCAAATTTCACTACGTGCGGGCCACCTCTGGAGCGACTCAGCCAGAAGCGCTTGTACAGCTCACGACTGGTGCGCTGCCCGTTGCTGGAACAATGTTTAGGGTCGGCGGTTTATGGACAGACGGGGACGGGGAAGGTCAATTGGGTCTGGGCCGACTGAAGCACCAACTCTATGTCTTCTCCGGCGATACTAACGTGAAGTCAACACTCGCGGTGATCACGGGGACAGCCGGGCTTGATGGTACATCCAAACTTTGGCTCGGGTCGGACCTGGGCGCAACTCCCTTCAGCGATGGCTTCTTCACCTTCTTCGAGACGTGCGCCCGCGTCCCCTACCCCGAAGAGCTCTACCGGAAGATGGGCCTATGACGGGATTCCGAGATATTGACGCCCGTCTGGCCCTGGCCGACATCGTGGCCGAAGTCATGGGCGACCGTGACGCAGGCGAGGCTAACGTCAGCCTTCTGCGACAGTACGTCGGGATCTTGCGGGCGCAAGTCGCCACACTGCGGGACGAGATGACTGCGGCGCAAGAGGCGATCGCCGCGCTTCGGGTGACCGTGGCGAATCACGAGACACGGATCAGAGCGCTGGGGGGCTGAAACAAAATGTCCGTCTACATCGTGGGCGGGGCGAAGTTCAATCACCTATCGCGGGCGGTTACTGCGGTCACCATGTCCCCAGGGACCGACTCTCTGTACCCGATGGCTGGCCTCTACGATGACCGCCCCGTGGTGCCAGCAAAGTTTTCTGCCGTCGGGGCCGGGTCCTACGTTCACGCCGACCTCAACGTCCTCGTCAACGGTGATCTCGAATCTTTGCCAGTTTCGCCGGCGACGACCCCGCCGGGATGGACGGCCTCAGCCGGCACTTTCACCCGTGACACCGTCATCAAGAACAGCGGGGCAGCCTCCGCGAAGTTGGTCCACACGGCCGCGACCAACGCCTATCAGGACGTGACTTGCCGCTCCGGCGAGTTTCTGAAGATCGAGTGGGCGATCTACGGCGGCGGGGGCGCCATCGCGGCGGCCGTGCAGGTCCAGAACAAGGACACCGGGAAGTATCTGAGGACGGACGGGATCTGGGGTGCGGCGCAGGACCTGGACTCGCAGACTACCGCGGCTTGGAAAACTGGCAGCAAGCAATTCACGGTCGAGGCAGTAGCCGAGACGTTGACCGATCTAACCGTGCTGCGAGTGCTGGTCACGCTGTCGGCGTCGGGCACGATCCAGTTCGATGACATGTACCTCTATCCGGCGACAGACTTGTGCGCCGTGTTCGGGAGCAACGTCGGCAAACTGCTGACGCCGGAGTTCAGGAGCGGCGTTTCTGGCAGCACCCTCGAGGCCACGCTCACGCCGAGGCAGCCCTCCTTCTTCGCCCGGCTGTCGGCGCCGATCTACCAGCGTTATCTCCGGCTCACGCTTTCGGGCACGGCGTACAACGTGCCGTGGCTGGGCGAGCTGGTCTTTTCCCAGATGGTCACGCTCTCCAGGACGCCGAACGATGTTTCTTTCGAATGGCGCGAGCGCCAGGCGCGCCTCGAAACACCCGGGGGGGCACAGTGGGCAACGCCGCGGGGCGCCGGGGCGATTCGATCCGCTACGCTCAAGATCAAGTATTCGACCGTGGCCGAGTACGAGCAGTCGCGGGATCTCATGTACCGCCGCGCGCGTGGGGGGGTCTATCCGCTGATCGTGATCCCGACAGTGGCCGATGCGGCCGAAATAATCTTCGGTCGGCTGACCGAGGACGTGACCTACAACTTTATCAGCGGGGCTACTAGTGCCGTGCCGTACCGCGAGGCGCAGTTTGTGCTCGCGGAGGAGCCTGTGCCCACCATGGTCTAGCTTCACTCACGAGAGGCTTCAGGCGGTGCGCCAGTCCGTGATCTCGTCGAAGGCCCGGGCGACGACGTAGGGTACAACGGCGAAGGCTGCGGCGACCGCTGCGGCGGCGGCTTGCTGCGGTGAGCTCTCGGCCTCGGCCAGGCCGAAGAGGGCGCTGTACCCGCCCGTGACGGCGCCCGCTCCAGCCCCTGCCCACAGCGCTCGGCTCACGATTCCACGGGCGACCCTCAGCCATTCAAGCATGGCGCACCTCTCCTATCCGAAGCTCGGATCACTAGCGAACGGCTAAGCTCACAGACTTCATGAGCAGGTTGGAGTAGACCAGAGGAAGCATAGACGGCGCCTCCCTCCCGAGCGAGCCGGGGATCACGCCCCGCGTTTCTTGAGGTACTCGTCCAGGGCCGCATTGAACACGGCTTTGACGGTTAAGCTCTCGTCCTCGGCGACATAGCGGCGCAAACGCTTCCGAAGCAGGCCCTCTATGAGCACGGCCATCTTCTTGGCCTTTGGCTCCGGCGTCTTCTTGTTTGACATCCGCGCCGTCCTCCGAGACTCAGAGGCTACCAAGGAATTTAGTCCAGTGTCAAGCTTTTTCCTTGACAGGCACAAGGTAGCTTGCTAGCCTGTAGCTATGCCTAGGTCAGCACAAGACATCGTGAACGCCCTCTTGAGGCATCGGGGCAACGTCCTTGCGGCGGCCGAAGACCTGGCGATGAGCCGGAAGAATCTCTATCAACGCATCGGGGGCCTAGGCCTGGACCTACCCGCCATCCGGCGGACAGACCTGCGGCGAGTGGTACCTCTCACACGTTACATGGGTGACATGAGACCTCCAGGGATCGGGACGGGACATGAAACGACTGTGGCCGAAACTGCGAGTGGACCGTTGCTCTCGGGATCTGTCGGGCGCAATCTCCGGCCCATGCAGGCAGCCGCAAAGGATGAGGACGCCCAAGGGCCAATCCGGGCGATGGCGCCGCGTCAGCGAACGATCAGGCTTCGCCCCGACTTCCAAGACCGGCTGCGCGAGGCCAAACTCGAATTCCTCATCCGCTTCCGGATCGAGACAGACGAGAATCTGATCCTCGATCAGTTCTTCGAGGAGTGCTTCACGCCATGGCTCCAGGCCAAGCTCCAGCCCCAGGCCGAGCCCAAGCGCAAGCCGAAGGCCAAGGAGGAGAAGTGAGCGCCGCGATCCTCCGCACCGGCCATGAGTCGTCGTGGTCGCGGTCGTGGTCGGGGTCGTGGTCGGGGTCGGGGTCGGGGTCGTAAAAGAGTCTTGGGCGCTTACCGGCGCGAAGCGCCGTGCGCCTCGGGCGAATAGCAGAATGCCACTTCTGCTTCTTCCCGTGGCCGGAAGAGAATGAGGAGTTGGCGCGGAGGCTTCTCCCATTCTCCCCAGAGAATCGAAAGGAATAGTCGATGAAACTGATTAGATGGTTTCTCTGCAAGATGGACATCCGCCATCGGATCGTGAAGGCGTGGCTCCCGATGGCGACGCTCGGGATCACCGAGGCGACGGCCTTCATCTGGGGATGCGAGGTCGATGGGCCGACCGCCTCGTGTTTCGTCTGCCGGGACTGCGGGTCGGTGATGGCTCCGTTCGAGGTCCAGCAGCGCGGTTGGACCGTTTCTTAGAAGAAGGCGTTGGAGACTGAGATGGGAAAGAACCACAACTGCTCAAACTTCGGTGGGAGCGACGGTTGCCCGGAGTGCATGAACGACCTCAAAGCCGAGGTCGATGGGCTGAAGAATCTCCGTGAAAAGCTCCTGAAGGATTGGTCCGAGGCAGCGGTGAGGGCCTCAACCGCAGAACTCCAGAATCGAGAATTGCATCAGGCCCTCGGCTCGATGTTGGAGTCCTTCGGGGCGTGCATCGGTGAGACGATGGGATCGAAGACTCCGCTACCGCCGCTCGCCATTGACGTAGTGAAGGGCTTCTTTCTCGACGCGAAGAACTGCAACGAGGTCTACCACAAGTACGCGGAAAAGAAAGATGGCGTATGAACGACTTCGGCCCGGTCACTGGGTGCCATGGATGCGCGACATCCGGCGGCAGAATGAGCTGCCAGATTCACGGCGGTCAATACACAATCATCAGCCCCGGTACGATGGTGCTCCCCGCGGACAACCGGGATGCGAGGATACGAGAACTGACCGCCATCGTCGAGATTCACCGTCAAGGCGAGGCGAGCCACAAGGAACGGGTCAGAGTCCTCGATCTACAGATCGAAGACTGGAAGAAGAAGGACAAGGCTTTCGAGGATGCGACAGTCAAGAACCTGGAAGCCGTTACCGATCTTCTGGAAGCCCTCTCCCCCTTCTATCTTCACGGGAAGGCGCTGCGCAACGAGAACATCCTGAACGTGGCTCCTCTGAAGGAAATCAGCCGGGTCGGCTCAAGCCATCTCGTCGGGGGCGCGTTTCTCACGGCTATCGAAGCCTACGAGAAATGGGGCGAGGTTGGAGAGGCTGTCACCGAAAAGCCAGTCAATGCAACGCTGAAGGCGCAGTACGAGTGTTCGTTGTGCGGAAAGACCTACACCGGCCAGCGGACGTGTCATCCATACGCTGACAAGCGAGTCGAGGAACCACCGAAGCCGCGAGAGCGCGGGGATGATGTCAGCGACGACGCAATGATGGGTTAAGGGACAGACCGTGAACACAATGACTTGGGTGCCGTTCGACCCGAAAGGCCCCCTCCCCCGAGAGCGCCGAGACGTGCTGGTAAAACTCGATACCGGCATCAATGAGACTGGCGCGGTTGTGGTCGGTTATCTGCGCTACGCTGCGGGCGACAAGGAGAGCCCCTACTTCGTATGTGGTGGCGTTCCGATGCACGTAGAGAACGGAGAACGTCGTCAGTGGGTCGTCACCCATTGGAGTGATTGCCTTGGCGATGGCTTCTGGGCTCCCGGCTGGATGTTGACCAACGCCACTGACAAGAGGAGTCGTGTTTGATGAGGAAGATGCCTCGGAAGGGAGAGCGGTGGACGCTCCTGAAGTGCCCACATCACGACAACCTACCTGGAACCTACATCTGGCAGGGACCGCCGCTCCATGACCCAAGTGTGGAAGAGTCGATCATCCGGATCGACTGCGGCTGATGGCACCCTGAAGATCAGGGCGGTCAAGCTCTGAAGGCCGAAGAGGAGGCGACAGTCCAATCATGACATCGGATGCTTGCCCTCCCGGCCGGCGCGCGCCGCGCGTCGACCAGGAGCGCAGCTCCAGCCCGAGAGAAGCGGGCGTCACCGTAGGAAGTTCGAGGAGGATTGCCTGAAGGCGTAACGAGCTCCCCCGCCGGGGATTTCGGCCCCTGCTGTGCATGCGGATCCGCCGGGCCCACGGTCCGGAATCTCCTCATGCTGCCGTTTATGGCGCCGGTGCTCGGCGCCGGCTGGGGATGCTGCGTCTGCAAGGCGCCCTTCGACGGCGCGATCGCCATGGTCTGCGATGAGTGCCATGCGGGCAGCGTTCCCCTCCGGTTCGTCTGCTCAGGCCCCATCTCCCAGAAGGCGCGCGCCGAGATAGCCGACTTCAAGGCGGGCCCGCGCCACGAGTGCGACGAGCTCTACCACCCCGAGATCGCCGAGCGGCGGATCCGGAAGTCGATCGCGGAGGGCCGCCGGCCATGATCCGCGTCGACGCCGAGAACGTCCGATGCCTTTACTGTCGGCGGACCCTTGAGTGGGAGGGGACGCCGGACGCGGCCGCGTTCCGCGCCGGCGAGGCCTTGAGGATGAAGTGTCGTCGGTGCGGCAAGCGGTTCCTGGCGAACCTCGTCCCGGATCCGCAGCGCCCCGGGGAGTTCCTGCGGTCCATGGTCGAGGTCGGGGGGGCGGCAGCCATGAGCGATCACCCGAAGCTCGCGCGAGAGACCGTCCTGCCGGCGGCCGAGCGCCTGGCCGGAATCCTGTCGAAGGCGTGCCACCGCATCGAGATCGCGGGCTCGCTCCGCCGCGGCCGCGCGGCCGTCGGCGACATCGAGCTGGTGGCCATCCCGAAGATCGAGCCGCTCGCCAAGCCAGGCTCGCTCTACCCGGAACCCTACAACCTCCTCTGGGAGGGGTTGGACGGCTACGCCAAGCAGGCCGGCTGGCGGTACCTGAACCACGGCCAGAAGTACCGGAAGTTCCTGATGCCTTACGACCTCCGGCGGCCCGCGGACCAGGTCCAGGTCGACCTCTTCACCTGCGAGCCTGAGAACTGGGGGAACATCTTCCTGATCCGGACCGGGCCCGCTGAGTTCTCGCAGGCCGTCGTCACGCGCCTGAGGGAGTGCGCGCGGCCGTCGTCGGGCGGTTTCGTCCGGCTGGCGCCCTCGGTCCATCCCGAGATCCCCTACGGCGGGGAGTTCCGAGAGTGGACCGAGGCCGAGAAGGCCCGGATGGAGAAGGTCCCGACGCCGCGAGAGGAGGACGTCTTCGAGATCGCCGGCATGGAGTACGTCCCGCCCGATGAGCGGGACGAGTGGAGAGAGGGCCGCCTATGACCACCGAAGTCCGCTTCGAGGCGCGCCAGGTCCTGCCGCCGATCGAGCACCTGATCGCGCAGCTCGGGCCGGCCTGCCACCGGATCGAGCTCGCCGGCGCCGTGCGCCGCGGGAACCGGGAGCTCGACCTGGTCGACCTCCTCGCAATCCCGCGGATCGACCCGAAGCGGAACCTCCTCTGGGAGCTCCTCGACGGCTGGAAGGAGCTGCTCCACGGCCGCAGCGGGGAGTTCTCACGGGTCTTCTACTGGCCCGTGTCGCCCGACCAGTCGATCCAGGTGAACCTCTACACCGCCCGCGCGGACACCTGGGGGAACGCCCTCGTCCACCGGACGGGTCCGGAGGACTTCTGGCTCTACCTGGTCGGGAGGCTTCGCGAGGAGGGCTTCATCTCCAGGAACAACGAGATCATCCGCCTGGCCGACAACACCCTCGCCCCATGCCGCGAGGAGGAGGACTTCTTCGCCCTCGCGCGGGCCCACGTGCGGCCGCCCCAGTCGCGGGCCGGCTTCGGGTCTGAAAGGAGCTCCTGGTGATGGGGATGCAGAGGCCTCTCTGCCCGGGATCGCGCCTGGGGGGGGGGTAGGTCGTGAAGGAGAGGGCCTATGAGGGCTGGTTCCCGTTCCCGCGCGGCGGCGCCCAGGAGTGGCTCTGGGACGACGCCGAGATCCTCCGGGCCTGGGCGACGCTCCACCGGCGCGCCCAGACGCGGCCAGGGTCGCACCTCCATCGCGGAGCCGTCCTCGACCTCGAGGTGGGCCAGCTGGCCACGACCCTCCAGGCCTTCTCGAAGACCCTGGGCTGGAGCCGGGACCGCGTCCGCCACTTCTTCGCCCTCCTCCAGAAGCGGAAGGAGCTCGTGGTGAGACCCAAGACGTTCGACCCGAATTCCGACACTTGGATCGACACCAGAACCGACAGGGGAACTCTTCTCTTAACCCTTGTCAACCATCCCTTTAGGGAAAAGGCTCAAGGGAAATCGACACCAGAATCGACACTAGAATCGACACCAGAACGAGAAAATCGACACCAGAACGACACCAGATCGACAGCAGAACCGACACCGAAATCGACACCTGAATCGACACCTAAATCGACACCTGATTCAGCGCCATTTTCCCATGGTGTTGAGCCGTCGTCGGTCGTTGCGACCGACACCAAATCAGACACTGAATCCGACACCAGAATCGACACCCCTCCGCGCGCGCACCCCCCCCAAAAATCGACACGTTTAAACAACAACAACAATACCCCTACCAGAGAACCCTCCGGCGAAAGGGGGGTCCGGGGGGAAATCGAGCGGGTTCTCGGAGCGGTCCATCCGGACAGAGGCAGGGAGGGGTCCGGAGGGCGAGAGCCCCGTCCTGCGGATCCGCGCCATCCCCTGTTCGGCCTGCCGCACCCCAGACGGGCCCTGGACCTCCTGGCCACGATTGGGATGGGACGGGCCGTCTCCCGGTCGATCTCGGTCGAGATCTCGATCGGGCGGATCCTCGACGTCGTCGTGGCCGCCCGAACGCGGGACAAGCCGGGGGGATGGGCCCGGACTGCGTTCGAGGAGGGCTTCGAGGTGCCTCGAGCCAACGGGGAGGACCTGAAGGCCCTGGTGCG
>Ga0247727_10005482_pt1 | contig 25690 bp, 21 predicted proteins | sample WisWelCaveWW1625_FD_202498 | JGI IMG/M metagenome (GOLD analysis project Ga0247727, IMG submission 202498) | Biofilm microbial communities from Wishing Well Cave, Virginia, United States - WW16-25 | ecosystem: Environmental > Aquatic > Deep subsurface > Groundwater > Cave microbial mat | place...
AGCTCCCAAGGAACCGGTCGAGACGGTGAAGCCGCCGGATAATGTCTTGGCCTCTCTCCGTGTGCAGGGGTTGGATGCGGCCACGATGAGTCAATTGAACATCTCGGCGAAGATGACGGGTGTGGTTGTGACGTCGGTCGAGAGCGGTGGCTCTGCGGAAGCGGCTGGTCTGCAGCGTGGCGACGTGATTCAGGAGGTGAACCACGAAGTCGTGAAGACGCTCGAAGACTACCAGAAAGCCTCGAGTAACTTGAAAAAAGACGAATTGGCCGTCCTGCTCCTGAGCCGTCAGGGAAATAACCTGTTTGTCGCGGTCAATCCCAAGTGACACGCGTGACGCTAGCTGCGACCGCTCGGCATCCGAGCGGTCGCGGCTAGCCATCGGATGAACGGATCGTATGTCCAACGGCCTGAGTTCACTCAACAAGTGGCTGCAAGACACGATCTTCAAGCCGCTGGAAGATAAAAAAATGCCGGTAATGGAGCACCTCGTGGAGCTCCAGGTTCGGCTGACGCGCGCGGTGATCATCACCGCAGTAGTGTTTGTCGGCACCTTTTTCTATGCCGACATATTGGTCAAGTGGCTTCGCATCCCCCTCCAGAACATGTTTAGGCTGGGTTCCCTGTCGTGGATACCGACCGATCTGCCGACCGTTCCGTTCGTCTTTCTCGCGCCAGCTGAAGCGTTATGGCAAAACGTCAAGGTAGCCGGGCTCTTTGCTCTCGTCGGCATGACCCCGTACATTCTGTTGGAAGTCTGGCAATTCGTGGTGCCGGGACTCCATGCTCAGGAACGGCGCTTTGTCGGGCCGTTTGTGTTGTTGAGCACCGTGGCCTTTTATGCAGGGGTGGCCTTTTCATTTTTTTTCGTGCTTCCGTTTGCGCTCAACTTTTTGGTCTCCTATGGCGTCAACGCCGGCTTCATTCCCCAGATCTCCATTGCGCAGTACGTCGGATTTGCCCTGTGGTTCTTGATGATATTCGGGCTGATTTTCGAGGTCCCGCTCGCGATCACTCTCATGGCGAAGCTTGGATGGGTCGATGCGCCTTTTCTCAAACGGTATCGCAAGTGGGCGCTGCTGGGGTCGTTCATCTTTGCCGCAATTCTTACTCCAACGCCCGATCCCTTTAACCAATGTCTCATGGCCCTGCCGATGTATGTATTCTACGAAGTCGGCATTTTGAGCGCAGGGTTTTTCAACAAGAAGAAGCCGGTGCCGGAGGGGTCAGCTGTGCCGGCCGTGGCCACCGCAGCGGCAGGAAACGGCACGGCACCATCGGTGGGACTCCCTAACGTGGGAGGGGGCGACTACGTCGGCGTGCCGACAGATCGACGGCGATGACGAGAACCGGCAGGTCGGGCATAGCTTTGTACAGAAGGAAGACTCGTGGCTCGTGAATTGAACGTCATTCAACCTCCCAGCTCCGGCGGCAGCGATGCCTGCGTATACATGTGGGCCTGCGCGATCTGCGATGAGAACGAAACCTGTCAGAAGGACAAGGAGGGGCACAGTCGCTGGTTGGTGGCCAAACGGATGGAGCGGATCGAATACAAAGTGCTCATCATGAGCAACAAGGGTGGAGTCGGAAAGAGTACCTGTACGACGAACCTCGCCGTGAGTCTCGCGCTCAAAGGGTGGCATGTGGGCATTTGCGACATGGATATCCATGGCCCGAACATTCCAAAGATGGTGGGGGCCGAAGGGCAGAAACTCAAGATCAGCAGTTCAGGCGGGATTATCCCGTTTCAGGCGTATAACCTCAAGATTGCCTCGATGTCCTTCTTGTTGCAGAATTCGGACGATCCGATCATCTGGCGCGATGCGTACAAGTATGAGTTCATCAACCAACTCTTGGGCGGTGTCGAGTGGCAGGATCTTAATTTTTTGTTTGTCGACTTACCTCCAGGAACCGGCAACGAATCGGTCACGACCATCGATCTGCTCGGCAACGTCAGCGGCGCGGTGATCGTGACGACGCCACAGGAAGTGGCCTTGCTGGATTCCCGCAAGTCGGTCACTTTCTGCAAAGACAGCGAAGTCCCGATCATCGGGATTGTCGAAAACATGAGCGGGTTAGAGTGTCCCCATTGTCACAACCACATCGAGGTGTTCCGTAAAGGCGGCGGGGAAGCCTCCGCAATCGATATGGGCGTGCCCTTCCTCGGGCGCATTCCGCTCGATCCCGAAGTCGTGATCCAGTCCGATGCCGGTGAGCCATTTGCGATGTTCAATTCCGACACGCCCACGGCCGAGTGCTTTCACGAGATTGCGAATAAGGTCGAAGCGTTCTGCAAGAAGAGCGGGTCGCTCGTGAAGATCGCATCCCGGCAGGCGCACTGATGAAGGAGAGACTGTGAAGGCCACAGACGCGACAGAGGGGCTCACGCAGCTGCAGGAGGCGCAGCGGATCGTGTTGGAGGCCACACCGAGGTTAGGCTTGGAGAAGATTTCGATCCTCGACGCCCTTGGCCGTGTCCTCGGCGAAGATATTGTGGCGGAACGGGATAATCCGCCCTGGGACAACAGTGCGATGGACGGATTTGCCGTGCGGTGGGACGATATCAAGCAGGAACATGCCATTCAGAAACCGGTGACGCTTACGGTGATCGAAGACGTGTCTGCCGGTAAAATGCCGTCGAAGTCCGTCGGCGCGGGGCAGGCGATTCGCGTCATGACCGGGGCCCCGCTCCCGAAAGGGGCAGACACGGTCTTGAAGGTCGAAGACACGGAGCACACACCGGATTCTGTCCGTGTCTTTAAGCCGGAACAGCAAGGCGCCAACATTCGGCCTCAAGGCGAAGACGTCAAAAAGGGCGAGTGCATTATCGGCAAGGGAACCCAGATTCGCCCAGGTGAAGCAGGGATGTTGGCGATCCTCGCCAAGTCGTTCATCTTGGCCTATCAACGCCCCCGCGTAGCCATTCTTTCGACCGGTGATGAACTGGCTGATTTGGACGAACGGTTTAGTGAAGATAAAATTATCAATTCCAATAGCTATGGGATTGCGGCAGCGGTGCAGGAGGCGGGTGGCATTCCCTTATTGCTGGGGATTGCGAGGGATACCCCTGCGGCGCTGAAAGAAAAAATTTCGCAGGGGCTGACAGCGGATATTCTGGTGCTTTCCGGTGGCGTGTCGGTGGGCGATTACGACTTCACGAAGGCGGTCTTCCACGAACTGGGTGCTGCAATGAATTTCTGGAAACTGGCGATCAGGCCTGGACAGCCGCTTGCCTTCGGCAAGATTCAGGGTAAGCTGGCCTTCGGCTTGCCGGGAAATCCCGTGTCCTCTATGGTGACGTTCGAGCAGCTCGTGCGGCCAGCCATGCTCAAAATGAGCGGACACCGGAGCTATGGCCGCCCGATCGTGCAGGCGATTTTCCAGGAGAAGTTTTCCAAACGGCCGGATCGGCGCCATTTTCTACGAGGTGTGCTCACAAGAGAAGAAGGGGTCTTCAAGGTTCGGACGACCGGTGCTCAGGGGTCTGGAATCTTGACCTCCATGGTGAAGGCCAATTGCCTGATCGATATCCCGGTCGAAGTGGAACGAGTGAACCAGGGCGATCTGGTATCGGTTCAACTGTTGAGTGGAGAAGCCTGGGCCAGCCGTTCCGAGCATATTCACACCGGTCCTCACCGGTTGTCCTGTTGCTAACTAGGGAGAGGAGGTCAATAGTCATCTATCATTCGTCATTGGCAAGAATCATTCTTGATTGCCGTTGACCAATGACGATGGACCATTGACCAGTAACATCAATGGCCGCGCCCATTGTTTGTTTTGTCGGTCGGTCGAACAGCGGGAAAACCACGCTGATCGAGCGCGTGATTCCTGAGTTGGTCCGGGCCGGCTACAAAGTGGCGACGGTGAAGCATGCTGGACACGGGTTTGACCTCGATACGGAAGGGAAAGATAGCTGGCGTCACAAGCGAGCCGGCGCCAGCAGCGTGATGGTGCTCTCCAAGGGGAGTATGGCAATGTTTGCCGATGTGTCCGATCAGATGAATGTCGAAAACGTGCGGGATCGGTTTCTCGATCACACGTACGACCTGATCATTGCCGAAGGATGGAAACACGAAGGGTATCCGAAGATTGTCGTCGTCCGTGAGCAGTTCGGCGAAATTCCTGTTTCCAATGAAGGGTTACTCGCGGTGGTATCGGACAAGCCCGTCGATCTGCACGTGCCGCTGTTCGGATTGGACGATGTCGTCGGCGTGGCCGCCTTGATCATGAAGCAGTTCCCAAGGTTGCAGTCTCGTGCGGAGCATGGGCTGGAAACCTAAAGCGGACGTCATCCTAGCTCTCGTTGCTGGTACTCTCGCGCTTTCAGCATCCTGCTAAGTCGCTGATCATTCATGTCCACACCTGTCCTGCACGTCCAACATCTGGTGAAACGGTTTGGCGAGTTCGTCGCCGTCAGCGATATTTCGTTCGACATCAGGCCAGGTGAAATTCTTGGATTGCTGGGCCCGAATGGGGCGGGGAAAACTACCACGATTCAGATGCTGCTCGGGGTGGTAACGCCGACTGCCGGCTCCATTCACATGTTCGGGCTCGATCTGGCAGCTAACCGTGAGGTCATTCTGCAGCAAGTGAACTTTTCCTCGACCTATGTCTCTCTGCCTCAGGCGCTCACGGTCGAGGAGAACCTCTGGGTGATTGCGCGGCTGTACGGTCTGTCTCACATCCAAGAGCGGGTCGATGACATCGTGAAGCGGCTTGAGATGGGGGAGTTTCGTCATAAAGTGACGCGCAAGCTCTCTTCCGGTCAAAGCACTCGTCTTGGGCTGGCCAAAGCGTTTTTGACGGAACCGAAGATTCTGTTTCTCGATGAACCGACTGCGAGTCTGGATCCCGATATCGCACAAAAGATTCGGAGCTTTCTCAGGGAGGAGCGACGATCGTCGGGACTCAGCGTGCTCTATACGTCGCATAATATGCACGAGATGGAAGAGATGTCGGATCGGATCATCTTCCTCCAGCGGGGAAAGATTGTGGCGGAAGGGACGGCGCAGGAGATTGTGGCGCGGTTCGGGCAGGCGGATTTGGAAGAAGTATTTGTGAAGTTAGCGCGGGAGAAATAATAGAGCGGGCTGACGGGGACGTTCCCTGTGCTCGCAGACCGCGCACACTAAGAAGGTGCTCGGTCGATGCGCGCAGTGGGGAACGTCCCCGCCAGCCCACGATTTGCGCCAACTATCTTGGATTGGAGACGGGGGGAAGAAGAAATGAAGGTCCATCGAATTTATGCGTTGGTGGCCAGGCATCTGTACCTGTACCGGCGCAGCTTGCCGCGTATCATGGAAATCTTCTATTGGCCGTTTCTGGACCTCGTCATCTGGGGATTCATTACGGTCTACCTCATGAAATTTCAGGGACAGATCCCGGGGGCGGTGACGTTCTTTTTGGGGGCGTTGATTCTGTGGGATGTGCTGTTCCGATCCCAGCAGGGAATTACGATTTCCTTCCTGGAGGAGATTTGGGCGAGAAATCTCATGAACTTGTTCGCCAGCCCGCTCAAGCCGAGCGAGTTCCTCGCAGCGACGATGGTCATGAGCGTCTTCAAAGTTTTGGCTGTCTCTGTGGTCATGGTTGTCTGCGCAGGCCTGTTCTACTCCTACAACATCTTCGTGGTCGGGATGTGGCTAGTTCCCTTTGTTTTGAATCTCGTGATGACGGGATGGATTATCGGGGTACTGACCACGGCCCTCATCATGCGGTTTGGCCAGGAAGCCGAAGTCCTGGCTTGGAGTATGGTGTTCCTGTTCCAGCCCATCTCCTGTGTGTTTTATCCGATGGAGGTGCTTCCCGGATGGCTGCAGGTCATTGCCTGGATGAACCCGGCTGCTCATGTGTTTGAAGGGATGCGCGCCGTGCTCAACACCTCTGCCGAGCCGATTATCCATCTTGGGTGGGCGACCGGTCTCAATCTATTGTTTCTCGGTATGGTAATTGCCGCTTTCCATTGGATGTTCGAGCTTTGCCGGGAACGGGGACTGCTGGTGCGCATTGGGGAGTAAGCCAATGCGAGGCCTGGCAGGGCGTAGAAAAAAGGTTTTGATACGCCAGAACTTCGATGGTCCGCGCGCATATCACAACAGGAAAACATTCCCGCAGGATGCTCAAAAAGTTCGTCTAGCAAGGCCGCAGCGAGCGAAGAGGTGAAGGCGTACGCTTCGGTACGTTGAGCTTCTGATCGAAGCGTAACGCCGCATGGGAAAAGGCGCGTCCCTGGGCAAAGAAGCTGTCAAGGCAGCTTCAGGGGGGCGGGTGAAGTAGCCGACGGGGCTGGGCGGGTGAGAAGAGCGACTTTTTCAGCATCCTGCCAGGACTCGGATTGCCATTGTCAAGAAGGCTGTGATAGTTTACGACCACCTTATCGCAGGGGCCTGGCGGCGAGGTGGAGCGAAACATACAGGTCTGCAGCATCGATGTTGCCTTGCCCGAGAATCTCGTCGGAAGTCAGACCTAAGTCGCCGCATCTTTTGCGTCTTCGGCCCGCTCCTTCCCCCGTTCCTCGCGTACAAGACAATATCATTCTCAAAGGAGGAAGCCCAGATGGGTTCGAAGATTTATGTCGGTGGGTTGCCTTACTCGGCGACTGAGCAGGAGTTGAGTGAACTGTTCGGGAAGCATGGCGCCGTCGCTTCCGCACGGATCATCACGGATAAGTTCACGGGACAGTCGCGCGGCTTCGGCTTCGTCGAGATGTCTTCGGATGCGGAAGCGCAGGCGGCCATTACCGCTCTCAACGGTGCGGAAATGGGTGGCCGGACCTTAACCGTGAATGAAGCGCGTCCCCAGGAGCCTCGCACTGGCGGTGGATTTGGTGGAGGCGGGGGTGGTGGTCGTAGCGGTGGGGGCGGTAAGCGCGATCGCTGGTAATCCTTATTCGCAAATGTGAACGGGGCTGTTATCGTCAAGATGGCAGCCCTGTTTTGCGTGTTGCGGCGGGACGAGAAATGGTCGCCGTGTCTAGCCCGCATTATTCACGAGGGTTCGTGACGAAACCGCCGAGACGCTACGCGAGACGGGCGCGCGGAGCCGTGAGGGAGGGAGGCATACTTGAAACAGTATGTTGACCGACCGAGCGGCGAGCCCGCCCGCCGTCAGGCTTGTCGCAGCGGCGTCTCGGCGGTTGCAGTAGAAGCCTTCGTGAATTATGCGGGCCAGGGATATGGGGGCCGTCAGCTAATCAAACCACCCATCACCGACTTTTGGAATTCCGGGCTGGCCCGCTGTCAGACTCTCGATCGAAGGCGGAGGCGTGTGAAGAGTCTGTCGCACGAGTGCCACCAGGGCTTGCTGCTCAAACGGTTTGGGAAGAAATGGGAGGTCTCCCCGGCGTATGCCGTACCCTGCCAAATCCTGGTCGATATTGCCGGACATAAGGATCACTCGCAGGTCTTTTCGCATGTGGAGCGCGCGGACGGCCAACTCGTGCCCGTGCACATGTGGGAATTGATTGGAGCTTGAGGCCAATTGAAAGCCAGGAGGGGGGAGGATGATGTCTGTCAGCAGCAGATCGATAGGTCCTTCGTGCTGCGTGCACATTTTGAGGGCCTCTGAACTGCCGTCGGCAGCGAGGACCGAAAAGCCTGCCTGCTGAAGAATCGTCTTGCACAGATTCGTGATGGCCAGCTCATCGTCGACCACCAGGATGGTCGGGGACACGGATTGATGCACGATGTCTTGCTGGCCTGACATAGTGTGGTGACCTTGCCGACAGTATAGTACCGGACAGAGTCCATGGCGAGATAATCCACGTTTCTGGCAGCATGGATAAGGAGGAACGAGGAGGTGCCCATATATAGGCACTCTAAGAGCCTGTCCGACATCAACCGTTCTACTGCGGCGAACGATCCGTGATCATCTGTGTCGTACTCGGCCCGAAAAAATCCTCGATGTATTCCAGCGAATACACCTCCGGTTTTTCCGGGCCTGCGGCCTCGCATCTGGCAGCATCTCCTTCACCTCGTCACGAAGGCAATGTCGGACAGGCTCCTAGCATGGTAAGGGAATGCGAGAAAAGGCAGTGCGAGATTCGAACAGTTACTCGTGAGACGATCGGGCCTTGAGTGCATTCAGCCGTTTCTTCTCCAGACTCACATGCAGTGATTTCTCCTGGGTGACAACGACGGCCCCTGGCGCCTGGCCCTTCGCTTTCTTAACCCACTTGCGTCTCGTGTAGATGACGTCGCCTTTGCCGCTTTTCTTCAAATCGCTATAGAGCAGCGCCAGTGTGGCGGCGTCTCGGATCGTCTCTGGCGGCGGGTCGTTTCCTTTTTCCAAGCGCACCACGACGTGTGAGCCAGGCGTGCCGCGGGCATGCAGCCAGAGGTCGTCGCTCTTGGCCAGGCCGAACGTCAGTTCGTCGTTCTCGCGCGCGTTTCTTCCGACATAAATCGCCAAACCATCTGATGAGGTGAAGCGGCGGAACGGACCTTGACGTTGCTCCTGACGGCCCATTCCCCTGCCTGTCCGCGAGGGGGTTCGTACGCGTACTGTGAGATGGGGTTTATCGGGCGGCTGCCAGGTTCCCTGTTCAATAGCAGTCATTTCTTGGCGGAGATTCTCCAATTCCTTCTGCCCTTCCTCGATGCGTGGGCGCAGCTCCCGTTCTGCAGCCAGGTGCTTCCGATGCTTTCGGAAGTAGTCGTCCATATTACCCTGGGGAGTTTTGGTCTGGTCCAGCGGGATTGTCAGGTTGGGAAGCTCCTCATCGAAATAATCCACCACGGCTACGGCGGTCTGGCCCTTGCGGATGGTCCCGAGGTTCGCCTTGATGAGCTCGCCGTAGCGATCGTAGGCTTTGTACTTCTCTGCCTTTGCAAGATCTTCGTGCCATGCCTCAATGTGGCGGCAGAGCTTCTTGATTGATCTTCTCAGTATCCCTACCTGGGCGTTCCGCACGGTCTCAATGGCTGAAACGGCTTCTGCCTTGTGGTAATGGGCTTCGATGGCAGCCGAAAGGGGAAATGGTGATTCTGGGATGTCCTGGCTGAATCGCGCGTGATCGGCGGCACCTCGTTCTCGTTGCTGGTGAGTGGGAGGAACGTACAGCTTTCCGACAAGATCCTTCACCCCGTTCAAGTCTCGTCGGATACGGCCTGCCTCATCGAGCACGAGGAGGTTCGAAGTCTTCCCTGTCAGCTCTGCGACCAATCTGCAGGGACCTTCCTTGGCAGTCAGTGCAAGCTGAACGATCCGGTCTCCTTGAATCTGTTCGACCCGGTCGATTCGTGCCCCTTGCAGATGGGCGCGAAGAAATTGACAGAAAGGTGGAGGTGCTGATGGGTTCTGAAAGGTTGCCGTGGTGAAGTGCAGACGGGCGAAATCCTGATGGCATGAGATGAGAAATCGGTGTGTCTGTCCTGGAGCGCGAATCTCCAGCAGAATGGTGCGGGCCGTCGGCTGGTAAATTTTTTGAATCCAGCCTCCGGCCAAAGCGGGAGCAAATTCATCCGTTACCTTCGCAATTTCTGTTGCGGTCAGTGCCACGATTCGCCTCTGATCGGCCTCTGTGTTCGAAGATCGCGACTTAGATTTACAATGAATGAGGGAATTCCCCCAGTCAGAGCATCGGCTCGTAGGCCGGACCCTTTTTGCTGCATGGGACCAATATGGGTCACATCCATAAACAGTATAGGCCGAATGTTGTTCGGCCCCACTCTACGATTCACCGCTGAAACACGCAAGCAGTCGCAGTAACACCCGTGGCATTGCGATCGCTATCTCTGACAGGTAAACGGCTGGTCACACGTCTGCTAAGCTTAGAAGGCTGCGGAAAAACTATTGTGGCACAGCGGAAATTCAATGGTCCTCACGTCTAGGGCAACATGAGAACACCGCACAGGATGCTCAAAAAGGTCGTCCAGCAAGGCCGCAGCGAGCGAAGAGGTGAGGGCGTACGCTTCGGTACGTTGAGCTTCTGAGCGAAGCGAGAACGCCGCTGGCGGACTTTTTCAGCATCCTGTTGGAAGGGGAGCGGGTGTGGCGTCAAGGTCGTGGGCTCCAGCGGTAACAGAGGAGGGTGCCATGGAGTGCGCCAGATGTGACGGTCTTATGGTTGCCGATAACTTGATCGACATACAGGAGAGCAGTATTCCGATGTGGCTGAAAGCATGGCGATGTGTGTCCTGCGGGAACATTGTCGATCCGCTCATTCAGCGACATCGGATGATTCAACAGGCGGGAGCCTTGCGGTTACTCGGAAAAGAAGCAGCCATGCCGCGGCTCCGTCACGCGCTCAAAGCGACGGCCTGACTTCGGGATTGATGTCGCGGCCCGACGATATCAGCGGCGCCGATCCCTTGCCGTGATATCAATATCTGCTCAATATGATCTCGGTTCCTCTTCCAGCCTCCTGATGTCCCACGCTTTCTTCTGCCTAGCTGTCGGCGTTCAAACTTGTTCATCGAGCTTTATGTTTTAGGCCCTCTGCTCAGCGGGACTGACGGGGCTTATTTCCGCTGGCCTATTGATAACAGTAAATAACTCGACAGGTTGGAGGTGATGTGTGAGGCTCGCTTTAGTTAGGCACTTCTCTTGCGCCTATAGGTCTTCATGACACTCAACTCTATGGCAGGAACCTTCGATCTGGCGACGACCCGAGCCGGTCGCCGGCGTGATTGGGTGCGTGTCATGACCCTCAGTCTGGTTGTGACCGGGTCCTTTCTGCTGCAAGGTTGCCTCGCAGGAGTCTGGGTGGCACTGGTGGCAGTGGATACAATGAGGAGCAGTAACATTACCTTTTGGCCGTTCGAGCAATCATGGGTGGCACAGCAGGACCAATCCAGCGATGCTGTCCACAATTCGAAGGTGACGAGCGTCGCGGTTCTTCCGGTTGAGGGCGATCCAGAGATGGGCGCACGGCTTGCCACCTTGTTGCAGCAGGAAACCACGTTGCGCGTCGAGTCCCCGGCGACCGTTGAGGATGGAGACTCCGAAGCCGATCCGCGTTCGGCAGAAGCCGATGATGCAGATCGCAGTGCCCTGGCCAAAGCAGTCACGCGGGACTTGGGCGTCGATACCATTCTCGTCAGCCGCGTTGCCGGTTCGCCTTCTCATCCGGCCGATTGGGGGTGGAAAGCAGAGGGCTCACGACGTCTCTATCTGTACCTCGTGAATCACGACGGCCATCTGCTCTGGAAAGATGAATTGCCCTTCACGCTGGTAAAAGGCTCCAAACCGCCGCTGGAAGCATCCGTGCAGATCGATCTCTCCCATCACGTGATGCAGCATGTCAAAGAACTACGCCTTGATGAGCTTGGCTACCTACCGAAGAAAATCTCCTAGATCTCCTATCCCTTCTTGCAGTGCTCCCTCTCCTCCGGTACAGTCTGACGCCTTCATCCCGGAGCTGCGTTCTCCATGCCGTTGCTGGATGTGCCATTGCTGGCTCGCCTTCAGGAAGAGTTTCGCCTGTCGATGAAACGACTCCTGAGCGACCTCTGCCTGGATTTGGAAAGCCAATATGCAGACGTCGCGAAATCCTTGGCGTTGCCTGTGGCCTATTTCCGGTTCCTCTGGCAATCACTCGAACGGGATGCGTATGCCCACTGGAAAGTCGTCGGCTGGATCGAAGCGCTGAACGACCTGGTTTACTTTATCGATCTCCTGCAACAAATTCGAGTGGAGCAGAATCCTCGTGAGTTCGCGGCGCAGCTGTTTGCCGAGTGCGAGGAGAAGTTCTTCGAGAACAGTTATCTGGACGATCTGTTTCCACGCGGTGTCTCCCAGGCCTCGGGACTTGAACGGCGACTCAACGAACTCTGCGCCCGCCTCACGCAGGAGCTGACACAGGAATCGCTTTGTCTCGTGCCAGGACTTCCAATGTTGTGGTGTGCTTCTCGCAAGATTCCGTCCTGGACCATAGAGGTACATCTCGGCCACAACGTCGAACGGGCAGAGATGTTCGGATCAATGGCAATGGGGATGGAGGGCGCTATCTACGAGGCTCCTGCATCGGTGAAGAGAGCCCTCAAACAAGCATCTGACCAGGCAACCGTTCTAGTTCGGCCGCAAGAGCTATCCCTGAAGATCGGACGAACCATGACGCCTCTGTGCATGAGGAGAGGATATCGGTTGGAGTGGAGCTGGACGCGCCGGTCGCCAGTTGTGGCAAAGGAAACTCGATCTGGGTCCGTCACAGTCGGGCCGACGCTCATCTATGGGAAGGACAGTCAACCTCGTACGGTGGCATCCACGTCGGCTGATCAGGTTGCGCGAATCGGGCAGGCATGGACGATCGTACAAGAGGCCTGGCCGGAAGGACATGAGGTCCTCGCGCTCCTAACCGCTCGGATCATCCCGCTCAAGGCCAAGGGCGTCGTCAGTTTCAGCTACCGCCACCGGCCAGGACTTTCCTTTATTAACTGCTTCGACCGGGACCACCTCGATCTGATCGACGATGTGATCCACGAGAATAGCCATCACCATTTAAACCTGCTGCTTCGCAAACAGATTCTCTATCACGGGGATCGCAACCAGCAGATATTCTATTCCCCTTGGCGCCGCAGCCTGCGTCCGCTCAGAGGCATTCTCCATGCGGCTTTTACGTTTACCATGGGAGCGATTCTGTTCGAACGACTTTCAACGTGGGCATCAGGGCGAGGTGGATTGGCTCGATGGAAACAAGCAGGACTGACCTCGCGCGATCTGCAGCGAGCCCGGTTTCGCTGTCTTGAGGAAGTAGAATCCGTCCGTTACTCGATCCAAGATTTGGAGTACGCCAGCCGGCATCTCAAATGGCTCACCGGCTCAGGCCAACGACTGGTCAAGCAGTTGGCGGAATCGATCGAGCAGGTCGAGCACAACATCACGCCTCACAGAAAAGCAGTCCTCGCCTCCCAATTCGGCCCCGCTCTCCGCCGCCATGTGAAGGAACTCCAGCAAGCCCGCCAAACCTACGGGCCAGTGCGGTTAGGCAAAGTCTGAGTGAGGCCGCTCCACATGCGTTGTTCTGCCAGATCCACTCCGCTATCATTGCGGTATGAAAAGGCCTGCCCTCAAAAAGAATAAGTAATCCCTTCGCAACCAGAAACAGCAGTCTTCTTCGGAAGCTGCTGCGACGCGGAACGCGGCAGCCATCCAAGCCTCACGCCGAGGTGAGAAGCGCAATCGTGCCGTCAGTTAATTTAGTACTTCATCGCCAGGAGGTGCCAGCATGCGACAGCGAATGCCACGCAACGGAGTCATCGCCGGATTGCTCTCACTGGGCGTACTCGCCACGGTTACCCTGACGGCTGGCTACGCCAATTCTCAAACCACCTCGGTGTGGCCCGATTACGCCACGCCGTCGTGGAACCAGACGCTGCCGAGCCCCACGCGGTTCATCATTCTCTCAAACTTCGCCAGCGCAGCGGTGCTGGATCAGAACACCGGGCTGGTCTGGGAGAAGTCCCCGCAGACGGTGACCGCTACGTGGAATGGCGCCCGCTTCACTTGCATCAACAAGAACGTCGGCGGTCAGAAAGGGTGGCGCCTGCCGTCCATCCCAGAGCTGGCTAGTTTGATCGATCCCTCCGTAGCCCCTCCGGGCCCGACCCTCCCGTCAGGCCATCCCTTTCACGATGTCCAGTCGGCTGGTTATTGGTCTGCGACCACGAGTGCCGAGGATCGCTCCGACGCGTGGTTCGTGTACTTCGGCATCGGCTTCGTGGACAGCGACAGTAAGACCTTTAGCGGCCAGGTTTGGTGTGTGCGCGGTGGCACGAATGCGGATCAGTATTAACGAAGAGGGCGGGACGAGCGAGACGGGCGAGAAACGCGAGACAAGCGGGAAAGAGAAGAGCCGAAAGCAAAGGACGGCCCCGCCCTCCGCCGCCATGTGAAAGAACTCCAGCAAGCCCGCCAGACCTAGAGGCCGATGCGGCTAGGGAAGGTGTGATCGCTAAGTCTGTACCGTGCAGTGCGTTGTGTTCACATAGGGACTGCGGTATCATGGAACTCATGAAGGGCAACGTTCTCAAAGCCACTAAATTGGCAGTTCGTAAAAAGAAGAAAGACTCCCCTTCTGAGTCCGCTGTCATGCGCCACAAGGTAAAACAGACCTTTGCGGCACAAGTCGAAGCCTTCATCGAGCGGTACCGTCCTGCTTTGAAAGCTCTTGCCAATGAGTAAATTAAGGCCCACTAAAGAAGGATTATTAATTCCCTTTTCCTTGTTGAAGGGGTTAACTGGACCCGTTTCTGTCCAGCGGCAGGGCAATGTGTTGCTCATCGAGTCTGAACGGCGCCGATCGGCTCGACGGCGTGCGGCCCGCATGGTCCAGTGCCTGAGACAGGCAGCAAAAGAATCAAGGGCGCTCACACCAGCAACGATAGCCCGCGAAGTCGCGGCAGTACGACGGAAACGTGCGGGTCGTCATTGACACCAACATCATCGTTTCAGGCCTCATCTCTCCTACAGGCCCACCAGGAAAAATTGTAGACGCGTTGCTCCAGGGTTTTCTGATCCCTGTTATGAGTTCAGCCACGCTGGCCGAACTTGAAGCCGTGCTGGCGCGGCCTCGTCTGCGAACTCTGTTTGAACAAGCGGGAATCGATGCGACGGAGTTCTTCACCAAGTTCCTGGAGCTTGCCGAGATCGTTGAGCCGGACCCCACCGACATTCCGGTTCGTGATAAAAACGACCGGATCTTTCTGGAACTGGCTGCGGCGCGTCCTCCGGTGGAGTTTCTCATCACCGGCGATCGAGATTTTGAACGGAAGCAATATGCCGATGTCCCGGTGATTTCCGCCGCGCTGTTCGTCAAGACCATCTTGTCTTAACGTGCTATGTCTCAGGATATTCTCACCTCTCCGCCGCCATATCGAAGAATTGAAGCAGGTGCACCAAACCCACAGGCCGGTGCGATTAGGAAAGTGTGAATGTGTACTGCTGGTGAGTTACGAGAGGCGGCGGTAGAGTTCGGCGTTCTTCTCCAACACTCGCTTTGCAGCGGCATGGAACGCATCGTCAGGCTGACCGATAAAGTCGTTGATGCCGAGGCGCACCATCTGCTCGACGGTCAGGCCCTCGCGCTTGCCCAGCACTTCCAGCCGCCGCATTTCTTCATCTGAAAGGGATATCGTGAGCGTTGCCATGATCGGCTCCTTTGCGTAGGATGCTACGTCTCGCAATGGGGTCAGTATAGGGGAAAGAGCTCGTGAGGGCAAACCCTTGTACCAACCCTCCGTCATTTGAAAAAACTCCAGCAAGTCCGCCAAACCTACGGGCGAGGAGCGGGTTTAACTGCCCGGAGGCCTTACGGTTGTGTAAAGAAAACGGTGTCCGCACCGTCTGTTCACTTAAGCAGTCCAGCCTTTCTATGGAGTGTTTGGCTTGTCAGGATTGCTCAGGATACTGGGGAGTTTCCTTCCCTGGGTAGGGTACCGGCGGCCAATCCGTATCCTGTCCTTTGCGTATCATTAGCCGAATGAATTCTGGCAGGATTTCTTCAAGAAGCAAGATAGCCGGGTATAATGCATCCCGGCTTTTCCGTGTTGAGGCAGAAGAACTGCCGTGAATGATTTGGTTGCGAAGAACCTGGAGTCGTTCAAAGAGGCAAAAGAGGAAGGTAGGCGCATTACAGTTCCTCGACGCTTCTTGAAATTGAACCAACCCCTTGCCCGATTTCTCGCGGTACTTGTCCAGTTTTTTGCCCCACCACTCATTCCAAAGGTACTTGTTTTGGACTAACTCCAGTGCTCGTGCCCGAAAGTGCTTCTTGCTGATTAATTGACCGAGCTGAGTGCGGCCAGAATGAAGTTCGGCCAACCTCTGCACGAATTCTCGGAAATCTTGGCTATCTCGTGATATGAACTCTTTCGCATAACGTGGCTGACCGTAAAGTGCATTCAGCGCAATCCACAAATCGACAAAGCGAGGCGGTCGATCTTCATCAGATAGTTCGGCGGTTCGTCGAAGCCAGGAGAGGGAGCGTCTTACTCGATCGATGATTGGTTGGGTTTCAGCTGTTGGTTTGCCTGGAAACCTATCGTGGAATTCTTCTGCAAGTTGGCGAAGAGTATCTTGAAACGCTTGTTGCCGGGTTGACATCGGCTCAGTTCTCAAAAGAGCGTTACGATGACTCAATTGGGTTATCAGAAATGAAACGGCGGTCTCGTTTCGTAGAAAATTTGGAACGTTGCAGACCCCTTACTTTTCCCGGCGTCGCCCCTTCCTTAACGCGCCCGGTCCCTCGACTAGAAAATCGACGAAATCTCTAGCGCCGTTGCACGCTCGATGTAGGTTCTGGTGATTTGCGCTGTACACACCTTGCTTGACCAGCGCTTGCCTAAAATCCTTCAGCGCTTCCGCCAGATAAGCCTTCATCGGTATCTTCTTCATGGACAACTCCTTTCCGTTGCATTTGCCCTTAACGCTCAATGGTGCAGGAGATTGACATCACTTTGCTCTTCTGTTGGGACACATGATGTGTAGCAGCATTGCCTTCGTCAGATTTGGGCTCCTCGGTCTGAAAAAGTCGTTGCCACCAGGAACGGTTATCGGCACTCTGACTTCTATCGTTCTTGATCTGGGCCTCTTGAGGACCCGATTGTTCTGCAATCGCTTGAGCCTGCATCATGGATACATCAATGAACTCGCCACGGATTGCTTTGATTCGCTTCGCTGCGATAGTAGGGAGCACCGTCGTAACTGTGAATTGGCGCACATCTTCAAAGATAACCACGCGACCCCATAACTCTCTTGGTATGGTATCCGTGCCAAAAATCCGTGGGTCAATGGGATCCAAGGAACCAGCAATCAAGACGTACAGATTGCCGATCCATCGTACCAAGGAGCTATTTGGTTTTCGCCAATAGTCCGCCAGATCTTCTACTACTCCATACCTGTTGGAGAATTTCCTGTTTCCCAACCAAGATACTGGAGCGAGGGGATTTGATTCCAAGTAAAACACGCTGCGTTGATCTCTATTCTCAGCCCAGTCCATGCAGGCTTGCACGTCTCCGTTTTCTAGCTCGATGTTGATAGTAAACTGAAGTGACCCGATTCGCTCCTGAAAATATCGGGCAACCTCAAGGTCTTGTGCCATTGTTACCACAATGCCACCTGTGTGTCGGACTTCATTGCGAGGGCCAGCATTATTGAAGAACTCGCGTTGGAATTGGTCGGTGAGTGTCCGGCCACCGAGAGACTGTGCCGTCTCTTCAATGACCTGCCTAATAGCACTGTTTGCCTGAAGTGTGATTGGAATGCGAAGCTTCACTGTGTCGGGGGCGTCTTTTGTCCTGTGAATCGTTGGTGCACCAACGGTAACCTGATGCCCCTGTTCCACAATCTTTCTTAGCAAAGAATCTACGACACTCCTTTCAGCTTGAGCTCTCTGCACAAGTGCTTCTCCTGACACCAACCGCTGAAACAGGGCGACCTCGCTTTTCTGTATAGATACAAACGTCTTCTCCCGCTCTCTGATTTGATCCAGGGCTGTTTCCCGCTCTTGGCCTGGAGGAATTGTGGCAATCAATTGTTTCCAGGATTCGATTTCCTTGCCGAGACGACCGTATTCTTCTTGAAGTTTCGTATACTCGTCCGCGATGTTCTTGCCTTTGATTCGTGTGGCCAGTTCTTGCATCTTGTCGGTCGTGACGGTGGCCTTGATCTTGACGTAGATCTGTAATCCATCGCCGACCAGCGAACGTTTCTTCTCCATCACTTCCACTTGCAACACTCCCCCAGCAATGGTTTGAATTTCCTCAATGGTCAGGTCGAGGTTTTGGACCTTTGTATAGCTCTCGACGTAGGTGCCAGCCTGCTCCAGTGCCATCTGCTTGGCTTTCTGGAGAGCCATCGCCTCGGCGAAGGAAGGCGTTTCACCATCTCCCATCGTGTAGGCAGCTTCGGCGGTCAGGATTTTGGTTTCAGCGAGAGCGATGAGAGGAGCAAGGAGTAGTAGTAGAGAGGCCACCATCGACAGGAAGAATCGTCGTACTGACATAATTCTCAAATGCTACGCTTTGCAAAAATTTCGGTCAAGTTAAGCGACCAGTGGTAGCTTCTCAGCCAGCTGGAGGGTTCGGGATATCGGCGCGAGTTTCTTCCTAATCCCAGAGGCTGCTCAAAAAGGTCAGTCAACGAGGCCGCAGGCGAGGCAAGAGCCGGAGGCGTACCCTCTGGGGTACGTTGAGGACTCTTGCGAGTCGAGAACGAAGTTGGGTGCCTTTTTCAGCAGCCGTCAAGGCTCAACCGTGACGTCCACAAACGCCGGCACACTATCCGCCCCCTTCTTGTCCGTCACCCTCAGCTTGAAACGGTAGGTGCGTTTTTCTGATACGGTCGGCGCGAGGAACGACGCTTCGGCGTTATCCACGTCCAGCAGTGCGATCTTGCTGCCTCGTACCTGACTCCACGCATAGTACAGTGCTTCGCCTTCGGCATCGCGGCTTTTCAATCCGCTCAGTTTCACTTTCGACCCAGCCTTCACAGTCTTGTTCGTTCCGGCGTCTGCCAATGGCGGTTCGTTGGGCTCGTCGTTCACGGTCACCCCGACATCGAGTGAAGCTTGCTTGCCGCGGTTCGTCACCGTGAGGACGGTCTTGCCGTTGCCGACGATTTGTAAGAGGCCATGGGGCAACACCCGAATGACGTTGGGGTTTGACGATTGATAGGCCGTGCCGGAGGCAGGGGAACTGATGCGTCGAGTGACGCCATCGGCGAACTCGCCGACGACAGGCAGCTCGAAAATCTTGCCCATTGAATCAACGTGTCCGAATGCGGAGGATTGTCCCGTTCGCCCGAGCTGCAGGGGTTTATCGGTTTCGAACTCAATGGTTGTGAGAGCGGCGTCAGGCTCTACGTTCACCAGGATTTCATCGAAGACGGATCTCGTCCCCAAACGGCCTCGTGAAATCTCGGCGACCGCCAGCAAACGCATGGGCCCGATGCCGTCTTTCGGGATTCGCAACGGGCCGCCGAAGGCCGGATTATGGTCGGACAATCCAATCAGCGCCACCGGCGCAACAATCGATCCCGTGGCCGTGGCATCTTCCTGTTCTACCAGCCGGTCGTCCTGCTCGCCGTACCAATAGTAACGGACCTGGACGATGCCGGAATCCTTGCCGAGGTCCACACGAGCGGTGACGGTTTTTCCCGCCGTTAGCTTGCCCCCCTCCACCGGCTCTGTGATCTTGAAGGCGAGCGCCTGTTGCGCCGGAAACGCAAGGCAAAAGGCAAAAGTAAACAGGCAACAGCTATGAGCCCACGCCTTACGCCTCACGTTTCACACCTCACCGTTTTAGGTGGAAGGGGACGTCGGTGAGGATGACACGATCTTTGAACAGCAACGCCGTCTTGAGGAGCAGCGCGCGTTGGTTGTGCAGGACGCCCTGCCACCAATGGGCGGGAAGAATCTCCGGGATTACGACGGTCACCCAGATGTCTGGTTCCTTTTCTAGAATTTTTTCGATGTAGTCGAGCAAGGATCCCATGACAGACCGGTAGGGAGAAGGAAGGGCAACCAAATTGACGCCGCAGCCCCATTGGGCCCACTGGATTTGTATACGTGCGGTGGACTCCGGATCCACATCCACCATCACCGCCCGAATCTCACCGGCACGACTGCGTGCGTAATCGACCGCTCGGATGACCGCTTGATTGACGCCATTGATGGGAACAATGACGATATTGCGGCGTGGAAGTGGAGGACGGTGATCACGCGTGAGCGCCACCTGTTCTGAGACGGCTTTGTAGTGAGAGCGGATCGAGCGGAACATCGAGACCAATATGATAATGAGGAGGAAGACAATCCAGGCGCCGTGTGTAAACTTGGTGCTGGCAATGATGATGGTGGCAATGCCGGTCGTGACGGCGCCTGCGCCGTTCACAATCAGTTGCTTTCGCCAATGAGGCCCCTTCTTGGTCAGCCATCGGCGCACCATGCCGGCTTGGGACAACGTGAAGGAGATGAACACGCCGACTGCGTACAGTGGAATCAAGGCGTGCGTGTCGCCGCGAAAGAGGATCAGGAGGAAACAGGCGAAGATCCCTAAAATGATGATCCCGTTTGAGAACACCAAGCGGTCGCCGAATGTCGCCATCTGACGAGGCATATAGCCGTCGCGCGCCAGGATCGACGCGAGATGGGGAAAGCCGGCAAAGGCGCTGTTGGCGGCAAGGACTAACAGCAGCATCGTCCCAATCTGGAGCGCGTAGTACAGAGCCCCGGTGCCAAAGGTGAGACGCGCTAATTGAGAAATGACCGTCTCATCCGGTTTGGGCAGAATTCCATAGTGGTAGGCCAGGAAGCTGATCCCCATAAATAACGCCGCCAGAATTAGTGACATTTGTATCATGGTGGTCGAGGCATTCTGGGACTCCGGCCGGCGAAAGGCTTTCACGCCGTTCGAGATCACTTCCATTCCGGTCACAGCGGAACAGCCGGCGGCAAATGAGCGAAGGATCAAGAACAGCGTCAGTTCTTCGACCGCCGTCTGGTGGTCCGGCGACAACGAGACACCTTGTCCGAACAGGGCCTGGATACTTCCGATCACCACCATCACTCCCAGGGCGCCGATGGCAAAGTAGGTGGGGACAGCGAAGAATTTCCCCGACTCCCGCACGCCCCGAAGATTCATGACGATGATGAAGACACTTGCGACTAGCCCGAGGGCTTCGCGATGTGCGAATAAACTTGGTACGGCTGAGGTCAGAGCCGCGATGCCTGCCGCCACGCTGACGGCCACTGTGAGAACATAGTCGATCATCAACGCCGCCGCGGCAATCAGCGCCGGCAGTTCCCCCAAGTTGTTGCGGGCTACAACGTAGGCCCCGCCACCCTCCGGGTATTCGTAGATGATTTGGCGATAGGAAATGGTCAGGACGACGACGAGAAACAGAATCGCAAAGCTGATGGGAATGGACCAGGCAATGGCGGCGGTTCCTGCAAGGACCAACACCAGCAGGATTTCTTCTGTGGCATAGGCCACGGAAGATATCGCGTTCGAGGAAAAGATCGCGAGAGCGAGGGTTTTCGACAGCCGTTCGTGTGCTGCCTGAGTGCTTTTAAGCGGATCGCCAACCAGCCAACGCTTCAGAAGCATAACAGTCATTATCGCACATAAATGGCGGCGTGCGTATCGAAGAAGATGTCCTCAGACGTCAGAGGCCGAAAGCCTCACTCGTCTATGCGGCGTTGGACTCAGCATGAGCGGACAGGCGAGTCGTGTCCGCAGTCGCAAGGGATTATGGAGGGAGTATTTTTCAGCAGACGTATATCTTCCGCCGAATAGCGCCGGGGAGAGGGTGCCGCAGGAGTGCTGCGCTGATTCTGAGATGCATTCGCCGTCCAGAAACTGCGTGAAGCGTTGTGTTACCTGGGCGAGGGAGAGGCCGGTGATCTTGGACAAGACTCCCTCTTGACTCAAGCCCCTCGTCTGTGGTCTGAATATAGATCTGTTAATTGTTATTAGACCCCTATTGCGCCAGAAAATGGATATTCAACGGAACAGTACAGTGATCGGTTGTAAGGAGGAGGCCAAACGTATGGGTACATCAATGAAATGGGTAGGGGCTGGAGTAATGGGGCTTGCGGCCTGCCTCTGGTTTGCCGAGGCGACGCCTGTGTTTGCGGCCATGTCGCATGACGCGCATGTTGCAGTGGATCCCGCTGTCGATGTGGCGACACCGGTGAATGCGCAGGCTGGTCCGATGCTGATGGATAAGATGTCCAAGGCCGTCGAGCAAATCGAGCGACAGGTGCAGAGCAAAGGGCCGTTCCAGGGAGCCGGAGCCCATGCGATGCAGCAGGGTGTGCTGCTCGTCGCGGAAGACCCGGATAAGGTAAAGGTCACGCAAGGCGCTCGCTGTCCGGCGCAAGCTCCCGTCCGCGCCTATGACATCTCGGCAATCAATGTTGAAATCACGGTTAACCGGTTTGGGGATTTCTACCCTGGCTACATGTACGTGTTGACGGAGAATGTCGCAGGTGTGCGGGAGGAAGAAGCGAAAAACTTGGCCGCGCGGGACAGTGAGGATCCGACGTTTGCCGGCGGCGCAGTGTCAAACGGCTTGCAAGGCGATCTGATCCAGCCCTTGGTCATTCGGGCGAACCAAGGGGATTGTCTCCGGATCACATTGCGAAATGAGATTGCTGAAGAACCGACCAACATGATCGTGAACGGATCGCAGATGCTCGTCGGCAGCACGGGCAAGCCGGCGACCGCCAATAATCCCGACGCGTTGGTACCAACAGGAAAGAGCGGCGAATTCGAATGGTACATCCCCATCGATCTGCAGGAAGGCGGGCGCGCGTTCCACAGCCATGCGACCAGGGATCAGTATTCCAGGGGCATGTTGGGTTCTGTCGTGGTCGAGCAGCGCGGGTCTCGCTTCCTCAGCCCGTTTACGTCTGAGGAAATGAAGAGCGGATGGGAGGCGATGATCGATCTCGCGAACGGCTCGGACTTCCGCGAATTTGTCATTTTCTATCATGAGGCGGGAGACGAGACGTTTCGGCTGTTGAATCGTAAGGGCGACATGTTGCCGCAACGCGATCCGCATACGGACACCTACCGGCCGGCGGCCCGCTTGCTCAACTATCGCAGTGAACCACACGGCACGAGACTTGAGCTGCAGGAGCACCTCGTCGGGTTTGCCGATGAGTCACAGGGCTATGGGTCCTATACGTTCGGCGATCCCGCAACCACGATTCCTCGCTCATATTTGGGGGACCCGGCCAAGTTCCGGATGATCGGCGGGTCTGAGATCGTGCACTCGCACCATCTGCATGGCGGTTCGATCCGCTGGGCCAGACAGCCGGGCACCAGCAAGCTCGATCCGACCTTGTCCAAGAACGGCCCCGTAAAGTTTCCGCCCATCAGCGATACGTCGGATCGGCTGGATGTACAGTCTATCGGTCCGTCGGAGATTTACGATGAGGTGACCGAAGGCGGTTCCGGCGGATTGCAGGCGTTGGCCGGTGAGTTCGTGTTTCACTGCCATATCCCGCAACACTATGTGACGGGAATGTGGGGATTCTGGCGCGTGTACAACACGTTGCAGGAACCTGGGTCTCAGACAGACGTCATGAAGCCTCTGGTCGAGCTGCCCGATCGCAAGGGAAAGGTCAAGCTCGCGGTCAGCTCGGACAAGCTGGTCGGCACCACCGTGGATTGGTACGGTGGGAAAAAGTACGAGATCACCAAGGATAAGACGGATTGGAAAGCCAATCCGGTCAAGGTCTCAATCAAGGATTGGGTCGAGTACATGCTGCCGCCGCAAGGATTGCCCGGCAAGACGGAAGATCAGGTGAAGCAGGCCCAGGCGCATGACGCAACGGTCGTAAACTGGAAGTGGGACGGCGCACTGGCGCTGAATGAACCTGAGACGCCGCACAAGTGGGCGGACTACGAGTCTCCGACCCCTCTGAAGCGTCCGGCAATTACGTTCGATCCGCAAACCGGGAAACTGGCGTTCCCCTGGCTGCGTCCACATCTTGGGAAGCGGCCGCCCTTCGCACCGAATCATGGTGGAGCACCATGGTTAGAACCTTTCCATGTGCGCGAAGATGGGACGAAGAGTACGGAGCAGGCCAGGCCGGGTGAACAGGGTCCTTGGAGTTTGTGTCCGGAAAATTCTCCGCGCAAGTTCTACACGACTCATGCCATTACACTGCCGATTACGCTCAAGCCGGCGACGGCTCACTCCGCCGCGCTTGTCGATCCGATCGGAATGATTTTTGTGTTGCATGAGGAAGAGACCGAAGTTCGCAAGAATCCCAAAAAGCAGCTTCCGTTGGTCATTCGCGGAAACGTATACGATTGTGTCGACATCATTTACAAGAACGAAATACCGGACGATGCGCGGACGGGATGGGCGAATAAGGTCAATCTTCATCCGCACTTCTTCCAATTCGATACCAGCGCGTCCGATGGTCCGACGATCGGATTTTCGTACGACATGTCGTTGCGCGCCTTCACCATGTTGAAAGATCCTGAGCCCACTAAGGGAATGCCCCTGCCTGGAAACACGGTGCTGACGGCGGATACGAAAGGCGGCGCGCGCAGCATCACGGTGGGCGATTCGTCTAAGTTCCATGTGAACATTGAACTGGGCGTAGGGATGGACGATCCAAAATACTTCGAAGTGGTGCGAATCAAAACCATCAACGGAAAGACCATCACGTTCGATGCGCCGTTGAAGTACGCGCATAAGAAGAACGATATTGCCAGCGTCGAATTTATCCGTGAGCGCTGGTATGTCGATGCCGATTTCGGCACGGTGTACTGGCACGACCATGTCTTTGGAACCGATACCTGGGGACACGGGCTGTTCTCCGCGTTTATTACCGAGCCCCCCCGCTCGACGTATCACGATCCGTTTACCGGAAAAGAAATCCGGAGCGGCCCCATTGCGGACATCCATACCTTGGAGCCGGTCTCCGCCCATATCCGTGGCAGTTTCCGCGAAGTCATGATGCATATCATGGACAGTAATGCGCGGACGGCGGAACTGATCACCACGGATAATCCGCAAGCGAAAATCGGGGCGACCACCGTCGAAGGGCCGCCGTCTCATCAGTTCCCGGAGCGTATCAATAAGTCGCCGTTGTGGTTTCTGAACGGCGGCGAAGCCACCACCGGAAGCGGCTACAGCATGCGTGTGGAGCCGTTGAGTGTGCGCTTAGCCAGCAATCCTGACCCGTCGAAACTCTTTGTATCCGGTATTCACGGCGATCCGGGCACTCCGTTGTTGCGGGCCTATCTCGGCGATCCGATTCTGGTGCGTGCCCTGGTAGGGTCTGCAAACGAAGTGCATACGTGGCACGTGACGGGCCATTGGTTCCCGATGGAACGGTATGCCACTACCGCCATGCCGCGGAGCACGATTCACTTGGCGATCGGGGAGCGCTACGATCCGGCGATTCCAGCCGCCGGTGGTCCGCAAAGACAGGCCGGCGACTATCTCTACTATAGTGGCCGCGCCTCTCACTTTGCGGAAGGCAGTTGGGGACTCTTCCGGGTCTTCGATGAACTGCAGGGGGATCTGAAGCCCTTGCCGAGCCGCGAGCAGATCCAAAAGTCCGCACCGTCCGTCTGTCCGGCAGATGCACCTGTTAAGAACTTCAACGTCTCCGCGATCGATCAGAACATCCGGTACCACGAAGGTACGCCGGGAACGATGGAAGTCGATCTGGAGCGGAAAATGGTCTTCGGAAACGAGCAGGGCAAGATGTACGTGCTCGACGGCGATCGTGGCAAGGTCAAGGCCGGTGAACTCAGGCCGAGCCCACTGACCTTGCACGTGAACGTCGGTGATTGCATGAAGATCAATCTGAAGAATGAGATGGCCAAGGAACGGGCTGGATTCCACGTCGATATGATGGCGTTCGATCCGAAAGATTCGTTCGGCGCCAATGTCGGCAATAATCCAGGCGATCAAACGATCGGTCCCGGGCAGAACAAAACGTACACGTTCTACGCTCATCCGGAGTATGGGGAACTGGCCGCCCTCATTCAAGATTGGGGGAACGTGGTCGAGAATCCGCGCAATGGTTTATTCGGCTCGATCATTGTCGGTCCAAAAGGATCGCGCTACCGCGATCCGATCACCGGCGAGGACGTGACGATGAAGAGTAGTTGGCGTGCAGATGTACTCGTGGATCGGACGATCCCCGGGAATGACAATCGGAAGAACTACCGTGACTTCTCGTTGATGTTCCAGGACGAGGATAACGTCTTGGGCGTGAGCT
>Ga0247727_10005483_pt1 | contig 25688 bp, 25 predicted proteins | sample WisWelCaveWW1625_FD_202498 | JGI IMG/M metagenome (GOLD analysis project Ga0247727, IMG submission 202498) | Biofilm microbial communities from Wishing Well Cave, Virginia, United States - WW16-25 | ecosystem: Environmental > Aquatic > Deep subsurface > Groundwater > Cave microbial mat | place...
GATGGAGCATCACCCGGACATCTTCTTATTCTCTTATAAGAAGGTGAGGCTGACGCTCACGACGCATAGCGCGGGCGGATTGACCCGAATGGATTTCGATCTTGCCGCCAAGATTGAAAATGCTTAAATTCGATCTCCTCTGAGGGGGTACAATGCCTTACGTCATCAATCAGGAGTGTTTGGGGGAGCAGTACGCGGATTGCGTGGATGTTTGCCCCGTCAACTGCATCTATCCCGGCGAGTACAAGGGCGAAAAGTTCATGGTGATCGACCCGGACATCTGCATCGACTGCGGGGCGTGTTTGCCGGAATGTCCGGTGGAGGCCATCGTCGCCTCGTTGGACGACGCCCCCGAATGGGGCAAGGTGAACGCGGATTTGTCGCCCTTGTTCAAAAACAACCCGGTCGTGACGCCGCGCTCGCCGCAGGATCCCCCCAAAAAGAAGCACCCGCAGCCCGGGTTGAAGCCGTAGGGGCGAATCTTGTATTCGCCCCCGCCCGCGCCCGGGCGATCACAAGGATCGCCCCTACAAACGGCCATTTGGATGCGGTATCATCCCCTCATGCCCCAACCCCGCGAACCCGAGGACCGGGTTTGGCACTACTTCATCGATTCCGACGGCCACCTCTGGCACGAGGGAGCGGAATTCGACGACCCGGAGGTCCTCAATCTCTTCATGAAGAAGATGGAGAGGATGGCCGATGGCCGTTGCCACGTCTTTTGCCAGGGCGAGGAATGTCTCATCACGGCGGAGGACGTGCCGTACGTCGTGCAGGACGTCGAGGTGCACGCGAACGCGGTGCTGCTCAAGTTTCCCGGCGGATATGAAGAAAAACTCGATCCCGCGAGTCTCTTTGTCGGCCCTCGAAACGTCCTCTACGCCAAGGTTCGCGGAGGCGCCTTCACGGCGCGGTTCAACCGAAAGTCGTATCTCGACCTGGCCAAGCACATTCAGTACGACGCCCGCAAAGACGTCTTCTACCTGACCGTTGACAACAAACGCCACGCGATCGAAGGTGTTGTGTAGGGGCGAACCTTGTGTTCGCCCTTTCCTATGCCCATCACCCCGAACCGCATGCAAAAACACTGGGATGCCGTGAAGCCCTACCTCAAGCGGGAGTGGCCTAGGCTCACCGACGTGGATTTGGAGCAGATCGACGGCGAGTACGACCGGCTCATCGGCAAGGTGCACGAGCTCTACAGGACCGGCGACGAGATTCAGATCGAGGCGGGAATCAAAGGCAAGCTGCAGCGGTTCCTGAATGGATTGGACGGCGTGTAGGGGCGAATCTTGTATTCGCCCTAACGCGGATTACGAGAAAACAATTTTTTAACCCACCAAACCGGCCCCACCACCAAGTGAATCGGATTCGAAAAAAACGCCGGCGTGTTGCCTTCAAAGACGTGGCCCGCAAACTGCAGGACCCATCCTAAGACGAAGAGCCCGAGCCCCCAGCGCCAGTCCCAAAAGACCACCCCCAGCGAAACGACGATCATCGGGATCCCCACCGTATGCAGGGCCCGGTTGATTGGGTGTTGGTGCTTGACCCGGTAGGTCTCTAAGAAAGAAGGGGTATCCACGTTTTAAAACCTCGAAAAAAATCAAAATCCTTAAATCGCACCTGTTGGTGTGACGCAAAGCTTAACAAACTCTCAATAATCTGTGAATTTTATATATTTAAGTATATGTAATTATTTAGTTTATATTAGTTTTAATAATATTTTATCAAAATGATCAAACTTTATTATTTTTATGCTGCAGGGCATCAAAAAATAACGTAAAGTGCCGAAACACGTGCCCTTGGGGGGCCGATAATTTCAGTAAGGAGTCTTGCGTCCACATTTTTTATGGGTCTTGAAGCGGTTCAAATTCAGCAGTTGGGACTGATCGGGAACTCCGTTCTCTGGAATGGCCAGACGGTCACCTTGATCGGGGTCAGCGCCAGCGGGACCGACGCCTACCTCGATACGGGCCACAGCAGCACCGTCGTGCCCTTAAGCGAGTTGGACCTTGTGGCAGCCGCCTCCCGACTCGTCTCCAACAACGGCCATTTCACGAGCCCCGGCGTCTTCCGCGCGACCTCGATTTCCGAAGGCGCGACTTGCAGCGTCCCCGCGGAAGAGGATCCCTCGCTCCAGGCCTGTTTCGATCCCAGCAATCCGGAAAACTTAGACGAGATCCTGCGCCAGTCCGGCTCGTCCGACGAGACGATGCGCGACGAAGGCCGCGGCGCACTTCGCGAGGCCGCACGCCAGGCGCGCGCGCAAGGACGCGAAGAGGAATTTAACAACCGCGTCCGCGAGGCCCTGGAACAGATCGGCCAGGAGAATCCCTGCGAGGTCGAGGGTGCCCAACAGGCGTTTTCCGAAGTTCAAAGCACGCTCCCGTCTCAAGGCGGGTCGTCCAACGGCGGGGGCAATCCCGGTTCTGGTTCCGAACCGCGTTCCGGCGGAGGCGCCCCGATCGTGGCGTCGACCGGTGTCGGCGGCGGTACGGTGGGCGGCTTGGGAACGGACGGAGCGATTCTTCCCGCGGAGGGATTGGAATTTTCTAACGTCTCTCTTGCGGCGGTGGCGGCGAATCTCCCGGAGGGCGATCGTCCCGTTTCACTGACCGGTGATGTCTCCTCGGATTCCGATGCGGCCGCCGCCCTTCCGGTTGTCGCGGCGGCCTCCGTTCCGGTCGCGCTCAGCGCCTTCACGCTCGCCATGCCGGCCTTTTTGACGGCCGCGGCGGCAGGGGCCTTAGAAGCACCAAGAAATCCGGACGTGCGCACCGAGGCCGGCTTTTTCCAAAATCTCTTCGACCGACTTCCGGTGACGGATACGTCGTCGGGGCTCGTCGATCTGCTGACGAACCCGACGGCCGCGTTCGCTTCCAAAGTTTATGAAGTTCGCCGCGCGACGGCGGATGTGATGAGGGCTTACCGCGCAACCTACGGTTCGGCGGCGCCTTTCGAGACGTCCTCGATCCCGCTCAGCTTCCGCTACAACCCGGAACGGCGGCGCATCGAAGTCGCGATCCATCCATCGGGTTCCGACGGGGCTTCGCTTGGCCGGGATCGGGAGGAAAGGCCCTCGCGCTTCAGCGATTTCAGCGGCTCGTTCCGCTCCCTCTCTCTTTTCCGTTTGGGTTCCGACGATCACCGCGCGGGTCCCGAGTTCGGTTTCGGTCCGATCGTCGCCTTCGTGCCCGTGCCGCAGCAATACCTCCAGGGCGTGCGCGTGGGCGACGGCGTCGTGACCGTTCGCGCCGACGGCCGCGCGACCGACCGGGGCGTCGAGCGCCTGGCGCGGCGCGATTCCGCGCGTGATGACCGAGGCGGCTCGCATCCGGGCGATCGTGAGGGCTCGCGAGGAGGACGCGGAGGCGGCCATCACCGCGAAGATTCGGACGCCTACCCGTACCCGGAAGAAGACCTCGCGACCATCGACGCCCTTGTGGCTTGATTGACTTTCCCCACGGATCGCGGATAATTCCGCGACATGGCGACTCTCTCCAAAGACACCTGCAAACTCCGTCCGGGCGACGCGGCCCCGGACTTCGACTTGCCCGCCGTCGACGGTAAAAAATATTCACTGGCTTCCTTTGCCGACAAAAAGATCCTCGTCGTTTTCTTTACCTGCAACCACTGCCCGTACGTCCAGGGCTGGGACGGCCGCGTGATCGCGCTTCAAAAGGAATTCGCGTCCAAGGGCGTCCAGTTCGCGGGCGTCAACGCGAACGAGACGGTTCACTATCCCGACGACAGCTTCGACAAGATGGTCGTCCGCGCCAAAGAAATGAAGCTCAACTGGGTCTATATGCGCGACGAGAGTCAAGAAACGGCCCGCGCCTACGACGCCGCCTGCACGCCCGAGTTCTACGTCTTCGACGCCGCGCGCAAGCTTCGCTATCACGGCCGGGTGGACGACAATCACAAGGACCTCAAGGCCGTGACCTCTCATGATCTCAAGAACGCCTTGGAGGATCTGGCCTCGGGCCGCGAGGTGCGCGTTCCGTTCGCACCCGCGATGGGGTGTTCCATCAAGTGGGCCTGATTTCTCCCCGCGTTCTCACCGTCCGCAATCTCCTCATCTTCGTTTTTGTCCTCATCGTCGGGCTCTGGTTCGCCCTGCGAGTCTACCAGGTGGAGGCGGTGGCGGAGATCCGGGAGGCTGCGAATTTCGTGGCCGCCGAGGTGGGCCGAGACATCGAGCAGATCGAGGATCTTCAGCACATCATTCAGGAATACCACGGGATTTGGCAGGAGATCTGGCAGGCGCCGGAGGGGCGTCACCGGAGGAAGCTCGAATCCAACCGGCGCCGTTTCAACGACGTCCTCTCGCGGTTCGGCCGGGAGGCTTTCCAGAACAAGAAGTCGGAGATCGACGCGCTGTCGAAGCTTTATTTCGAGCAGACGCGCAGCCTCCTCGGCGAATCCGTGCTGATGAACGCCCAGAAGGAGCGCGTCGAAGTCCTCTACCGGCAGATCCTCGCCGAAATCGAAGCGTTGAAGCAGGTGCGCGAAGAAGCCCAAGAGCAGATCGTCCGTCAAGGGCGCCGCGTCGCGGAGACCCAGCAAAAAAAGGACCTGATCTTTCTCGCCTCGTCCCTCGCGGCCTTGGTCGGAGTCATCGCGCTGATTTGGACTCTCTTGGGCGCTCCCCTGACGGGAATCGCCCGCGGCGTGCGGCTGCTCGCGGCGGAGAAGTGGGAAAAGCCCATGCCCGTCAGAGGATTCGGGGAAATCGCCGACCTGATCCGCGCCTTCAACCGGATGGCGGAGACGATCAAGAAGCAGAAAGAGGAACTCGTCTTGGAGGCGACGACGGACGAGCTCACGGGACTCCTGAATTTCCGGGCCTTTCTGGAGCGCGTTCAGCAGGAGCTCTCTCGCTCCGCAAGACAGGGCAAACCGCTCAGCCTCGTCCTGGCCGACATCGACCATTTCAAAAAATTCAACGACACCCAGGGACACCTGGCGGGCAACGAGGCATTGAAGGCCCTGGCGGGCGTTCTGAAAAAAAACAGCCGGAGCTACGATGTCGCGGCGCGCTTCGGCGGAGAGGAATTCGCCCTTGTGCTCCCCGAGACGGACGGCCCCAGGGCCGCCGCCATCGCCGAAAGGCTCCGCGTGGCCGCCGCTTCCAACGGACATCAGCTGACGATCAGTTGCGGCGTGGCGACGTACCCCACGGAAGCGAAGGATCTCGAGGACCTGATCGCCCGGGCGGATCAAAAACTCTACCGGGCGAAGGAAGAGGGAAGAAATCGCATTGTGGCCTAAGCCGCGGGTTGATTTCACGGGACGTCGGGACTAGCGTCCCGGACATCGTGACCGAACGCAAATTCCTCTCCGAACCGCCCGTCGTCACCCTCGCCGGCGTCATCACCGAGCCCTATAACCTGGCGATCGCGACGGCGCGGACCTGTTATTCGTCGAAAGGCATCATTACGCGCGAGGACGTCACCAAGGACGAAAAGGCTCTCGCCCTCCGCGACAAGATCGGCGGGTCGACGCTCGCGGCCGGCCACCTCACCACCCGCCAGCATGCGCAGTTCGTCTTCGCGCTGGACCGCGTCTCGCGCCATTTCATCTGGTCGTTCCTGCACAGCCATCCCTATTACAACTCCGAGCAGGTGAGTCAGCGCTACGTAAAGGTCGCGCGCGGCCATTACACCGTTCCGCCTCTCCCTGAAAAACAGGCGGGGAAGTATGTTGCCGCCGTCGATTTCGCCACGGACCGGTATCTCAGGCTGATCGAGCTCCTGATGCCGGACATCCAAAAGCGTTTTTTCCAGCTCTTTCCGGCGCGCGCGAAGAACGGCGTCGATTACGGCGTTTCTCTGAAAAAGCGGGCTTATGAAGTGGCTCGTTACGTCCTGCCGGTGGCCACGCATGCTTACCTCTATCATTCGATCAGCGCCCTGACCCTCCTGCGCTACCGCCGCCTGTGCGGCATCTTCGACACGTCTTTCGAACAGAGGTATGTTGTCGATCGCATGGTGGAGGAAGTGCTGAAGGTCGATCCTGACTTTGAAAAAGACCTCAAGGACCCGATGCCGTTGGAAGACACGCCGGAATACAAAATCTTCCGCGAGTTCGACGGCAACGGGAGTCACAACCTCCACGCGCGGGAATTCGTCGCCGAATTCGACGCCTCCCTCGACGGACGCGTCTCGAAGCTGGTCGATTACAAGAAGAACGCGGAAGGCTCTCTCGCGCAATCGGTGCGGAGCACCTTGGGACTTACGAAAGACCGTCTCTCGGACGACGACGCCATCGACCTTTTGTTGAATCCTTCAAAGAACCGCTACTTCGGCGACACGCTGAACGTGACGACGATGGCCAAGCTCACGCGTGCGATGGTTCATCCGCACTACACGTTTAGGAAAAAGATATCGCACACCGCCGATTCGCAGGATCAGCGCCACCGCATGACGCCTGGCTCGCGGCCGGTTCTCTGGACGCATTATTCGGGGGACGCGGATTACATCGAGCCGATGCTGGTGCGGGAGAACGAGGAAGTTCGGGACGTTTATGCCGAGACGATGCGATCGCTCTTCGGGGCGATCAACGAGTTGCTGAACGACGGCGTCGCGCCCGAGTTCGCTCTCTACCTTTTGCCCAACGCCTTCCCGATCCGTTTCGAGGAATCCGGCGACCTCTTGAACCTCCACCACAAGTGGAAGGCCCGCTCCTGCTACACGGCGCAGGAGGAGATCTTTTTCGCGACGATCGACGAACTCAAGCAGGTTCACAAGGTGCATCCGAAGATCGCCGAGCACATCTTGGCGCCTTGTTATCTCCGCAAACTCGCCGGTGAAAAACCCTACTGCCCCGAAGGCGACCACTACTGCGGCGTGCCGGTGTGGAAGCAAGGGATTGAGGGGTATTCGAGGATTCTGTGATCTAATTTATGCGTGTAACTGTCAAAAAGTGACAGTTATTAACAATATAATTGATATTAATCTTTATTATTGCTTATAACTGTCAAGATATGACAGTATCATGCAATAATGGAAGATTTCGTTGAGACCCTGAAGGGTAGGATTCCTAGCGACTGCTTTGCGGATGCAGAGCTGGCTGGGATTCTAGAGGGAACGGCGAATCGACGGCATGCCCTGGTGAAGAGATCCATCGCAGCGGGGGATCTCATTTCTGTCCGCCGCGGTCTCTACTGCCTTGGCGAAAAATACCGCAGAAAATCTCTCGATCTCTTTGCCCTCGCACAAAGAATTTACGGTCCGTCGTACGTCAGTTTGGAATCAGCCCTTTCCTTCCATGGTTGGATTCCGGATGGGGTTTTTTCCGTCACGTCCGTATCGATGAAGAGATCCGTTGAATTCAAGACTCCATTCGGGGTGTTTGCCTATCATCGCATTCCTTCGAATCCCTTCTTGGAAGGGGTGGAGCGCCATGAAACGGAAGCGGGCGCTTTCTTCATGGCGAGTCCTTGGAAAGCCCTCGCGGATTACGTCTACATCTATAAAAAAAATTGGCGAAGTAGCGAACCGCTCAAAGAAAGTCTGAGGATCGAAAAAGAATTTTTCCGCAGCATTCCCGTCGAAGAACTTCATCGGCTGAGGCAAATTTATAAAAGTCTCAGAGTCCAAAATTTTTTTCAGGGAATCATCAAGGAGTTGGCGTGAGCGTCAAGATCATCCAGGAACGCTTGGATTCCTATCAGCCCAAGTCGCAACAAGAAGAGGAGTTCGCTCTCAAAGAGATACTGCAAGAGATTGCGTTGGCGGGATTGTCGCGGACTGATTTTTTCAAATACGCCGCCTTTCAAGGAGGGACGGCTTTGAGGATTCTGTATTCCCTCGACCGGTTCTCCGAAGACTTGGATTTCATCGGCACAAAGGCGGAGCCTGGTTTTCGATGGTCGGATTATCTGCAGAACCTCGAAACGGAATTCATGGCCTATGGGATCGAGGTCAAAGCGGAAGATCGGTCTCAGCTGTCGGATGAAACCGTCAAAAAGGCCTTTCTCAAGGACCAGTCGTTCGGAAAAATCATGACTCTCAACCATTGGGGAAAGAGCGGCAGGATTGGAAGTATCCGAATCAAGTTTGAAATCGACACCAATCCTCCTGCGGGAAGCCGTAGCGAAACGAAATATCTCGACTTTCCGTTCGCGACCGCCGTGATCGTGCAAGATCCCCCCAGCCTATTCGCGGGCAAGAGCCACGCGTTACTCTGTCGCAGCTATGTGAAGGGGAGGGATTGGTATGATTTTCTTTGGTATGTTTCGCGTAAGACCCCGATCAACTTTGAGTTTCTTTTCAAGGCTTGCGAGCAACAAGGTCCATGGGCAGGTCAGAGCTTCAATCGGGATAAGGCATGGTATTTGAGTGAAATGGATAAGAAAATCAGAGCCATCGACTGGAGCGATGCCAAGAAAGACGTCGCGCGTTTCTTAAGGCAGGCATCGTTGTCGACACTTGATCTGTGGAGTCTGGAGTTTTTCCTGGATCGATTAAAAAAGATGGAGGGATATCTCTAAAAACGGAGCTTGCAGATGGAGGTCGCGGCGACCAGTCCTTGCCCGACCGCCGCTGAAATTCTCAAATACGGAGGACTTGTCACGTCACCGGCGGCGAACACGCGGGGGAGCGACGTGGATCCGTCTTGGTTGATCACGATGTGTCCTGCCGGATCTAAGGAGAGCTGGCCCTTGAAGAGTTCGCTGTTGGGAACGTAGCCGATCTTGGCCACAAGCTTGTCGACGGGCAAGTGTCTGGTGCCGCCTGAATCATCGACAATCTCGATGCCGGCAAGCCGCTCTTTTCCCTCGAGCGATCTTACTTGGCTCTTTAGGATCGGTCGAACCCGCTTGTTCCGCAGAAGCTCGCCGACAACCGCCGGTCTTGCCCGGAAATCCTGCCCTCGGTGAACCAGGTACACTTCCCGAGCGACGTGGGACAGCTCCAGGGCGTCCAGCAACGCGCTTTCACCGCCGCCGACGACGGCCACCGACCGGTCCTTGAATTCCGGCGTCCGTCCTTCGATGCTGTAATAAACGCCGAGTTCCTGCTCGCGCTCAAGGCCCATTTTTCTCGTCCGGCAGCCCGTCGCGATGAGAATGGCGTTTGCCGCGAACTCACGTCCTCCGGCGATCACCACGCGCCGCGTAAGATCGATCTCTTTCACGTCGTGCCCGAGCAAGTACTTGCAGGAAATCTTCTCCGCGAGGTCCTCGAGCTTTTTTTGAAATTCCGCCCCGTTGTTGAAGAAACCGCCGGCAAAGTTGCGAAGCGTATTCGGGATCTCGAGAAGCTGAGGGGCAAGGAGCGGCGCGCGTTCCAGGATCACATAATTCAGCCGGGCTTCGTGGAGCTCCAGGGCGCAGGCGATTCCCGCGGGCCCCGCTCCTAGGATGACACAATCAATGGGTTCGGACGTTCGCATAAAGAATTCGATAACCTCCCCGATTATAACCACAGAGAACGTGGTCACCGCAAAGAGCCATGTGGGCGAACCCCAGCGATTGAGAGGCGGACGGTTCCAGGATGACCCTCGCTTCAGGAGAGCCGGCGCTGAGAGACCAGGAATAAATGCCACCCATGCGGTCGGCGCCGATGAGTTGGTCTCCGGCCAACGCGAGAGGAACGGCGCCGTTGCCCCACGCCAGGTCCGCTTTTAGCAAAAACTGTTTGAGCGGAGCGCCCGACTCATCGCTGAAAGACGCAGAGCCGCCTTCCCCCGCGACGAAGAGCTCCCGATTTGCCGGCGAGTATTTGATCCAACTTACGGGAAACGGCAAATCCGTCTCCCACAAAAGCTTTTCGATCTTGAGGCCCCCATTCCGGTATAGCGAAAAAAGCCCGAGACGCCGTCCCGAGACGATGCCTAGCTTGTCTCCGTTTTCCACCGCCTCAACCGCCGAGACCTTTCCCCAATCATCGAGAAGGAAAGTAGACCGGATACGGTTCCGCGATCCAGGCGCGGCATGAGGTTGCCAAGGTTCGCCGATGACGATCCCGTCCGCCGCCGGATCCTCCGTGGCATAACCGTTCGGAGACGATCCGACCAGGCAACCGTCGATCATCACGGTTCTTTCGACATCTCCATACCAGAGGAACGAATCGACGAGTCGATGCGACGTTCTCCCGAACACGCGAACAAGGCCGTGGTGGTTGAGCGCAAGCAGGTGCTTGCCGTCGGGACTCGGCAGAAAGGCATGCATGTCCAGGTCGAACTGAGACGGTTCGTCGTCATCCGGATAGAGCGTTTCATCAAAAAGCGATTGCCGATGCAGAGCTCCGTTTTCCAGGCGGCTTACCTCGATGTTCCGCCCCAGATTGTTGATCAGGACGGTGTCCCCGAAGGCTTCGATGCGGCCGATGCCTTCCGATTGGCTGTTGCGTACGGGACTCTCCGGATGCGTTTCGATCCAGTTAGACATACGAGAGCCGCCGGCGATAGAAACGGGCCCGTTCGCGGGCAGGCGTCCGCCGCCACTCTTCGTAAGCGGGAACGGCGACCGAGACGAGGAAATCCATCCAGCGGCGGGCGATGCCGTCGACCGTCACCTCCGTTGCCCTTGTCTTCGCATGGACTCTGATTTCTCTGCGCAACTCGGCATCGTCTCTTAAGCGCTTCAAGGCCGAGAGGAGTTCTTCATAAGACGAGACCTCGATGTAATCCCGATCGGAAGTCCGGTGCGCCCTGTAGCCGCTCTCCGCGCCGAGAATTGCGGGGACTTGGGCGTGCCAGGCGTTGAATAACTTGGTGGCGGGTTTTTCAATGAACGCGGAATCGCTCTGAAAGCTCCGGACCGCCACGACGGCGTCGAGGCTGGAGTAATCGTGCCATCTGGAATGCTCGTAGAGGTGCCAGTTAAGGCCCAATCCGAACAAATCCCCCCGAAACTTTTGGTCTTTCAACTCGGGGGCCAGATTGTCGAGATCTCCGACGTACGCGACATTGACGAAAGTGTCGTCCCGCTCCGCGGAGCGGGGTCGGAGCCCCGGCTGCGGGTAGTGGGGGATGTAGTGAGTCGGCCACAGAACGGCGTCGAGGCTCCGCATGTCGTTGGGATTTTGAATCACGTGGAGATGCCCATAATAATGAACGTCCCAGTCCCCCTTGCAGTACACGAGAAGGACGTTCTCGGACGCCTTGTAATCGGAAGGGAACGATCGGCGGTGGCATACGACGATGCCTTCGGAAGGAATCGAATCGACCAATTCGCTTTTGAAGCCGAGAGCGGCCAGCAGCAGATGGGTCTGCGCGACATGGGCGATTTCACCGGCCTTGGTGGGAAACAAGACCATGGCTTCCGCAAGACCGCCCTTTGCCTGAAAGTGGCGCTTGATCTCCGAGGAGACGAAAAAGCGGATGGAAGGTTCAACCATCGAGCAGGGCCTCCAGTTCGGCGCATTTGTTGCAGCGGCCGCAGGGTTTCGTCCCGCGGGGGGCCAGACAGGAGAAGGAGAGATGGAGCGGCAGGCCTTCGGCCTTTCTTGCGACTTGGCTTTTTTTGAGCCGGGCGAAGGGCGTCAGGATTTTGATCGGAAACCCAAGCGCCATCCCCGCGGTTTTTTCGAAATGCCGGAAGAAATCCGGAGTGGCGTCCGGAAAAGGATTGGAGCCGAGGGTCCCGAGGGCGATTCGGGGGATTTTCTTCGACGCGCAAAACGTGGCCGCTTTCGAAAGAAGAAGGAGATTTCTTCCCAGAAGAAAGACTTCCCGATCGTGTGAGCGCCGGTCCGGCGTTCCGCGCCCGGTCACCGACCAGCCCTTCCGATCGAAATCGGCCACCGGGAGATCAAGAACCGTCAACGGTTTCAATTTTCGATTTTTGAGGCGGTTGAGATATTTTATCAGCCAGTGAATTTCCGCCTTTTCCCAGACGAGACCGCAGCGGACGTAGACGGGATAAACGGAGGCGTGGCTTCTCAAAAGCTCGGAGATCAGGACGTTGCTGTCGAAACCGCCGCTCGCCAGTACTGCTATTTTAGTCGAGGGAGATACCACTCTCCCTCGAGCTCCCATCTGTTTTGCCTTTTGTTTGATCGCTCTCTTCGGCGGGGAACCCGCCTCCGTTCGCTTTTTGCGTTGAAATGGCATCGGAGGCCAAGTTAACTGCAAAATTCCATGAATCTCAAGGGAAAGACCGTCCTGGTGACCGGCGGAGCCAAGCGAATTGGTCGCGAGATTGCCATGGAGTTCGCTCGGCGAGGGGTGAACGTCCTCATCCACTATCATCGGTCTGAGGGGAAGGCGGAGAGTCTGGCCAAAACGCTCCAGCGTATGAAGGTCCGATGTGAATCGTTTCAGGCGAACCTCTTCGATCAGACTGAAACGAAGGAGATGGCTCGCAGGATACTCAAGCGCGTCGGCTGCGTCGACGTCCTGGTCAACAACGCTTCGGTTTTTTATAAAACCCCTTTTAAGGAGGTTCGGGAGTCGGATTGGGACGGTTTTCTTTCCGTCCACCTGAAGGCGCCTTTTTTTCTCGCCCAGGCCTTGGCGCCTGCGATGAAAAAACGTGGCGCTGGGCGGATCATCAATATCGCCGACTGGAGCGGGCTCCGGCCGGGCCGGGATTACCTCCCTTACTGCGTCTCGAAGGGGGCCTTGATCACGATGACGGAAGCCCTTGCCAAGATTCTCGCCCCGGAGGTACTGGTCACCGCCGTTTGTCCAGGTCCCGTCCTGGCTCCGATCGATCTGAGCCGGAAGGAAAGGGCGGGAGTGGCGAAAAAGACCCTGGTCGGGCGCTGGGGCGACCCGAAAGACGTCGCGAGGATGACGGTCTTTCTCGCCGAACAGGATTTCGTCACGGGCAGTTATCATTTGGTCGACGGCGGAGAAATTTTGAGGGGTTGATGTTTAGGGTTTGTAAAGAAATCACCTTTTGTTACGGCCACCGCCTGATGAACTACGACGGTCCGTGCATGCATCCCCACGGTCACAACGGAAAGGCCGAGATCCATCTCAAGAGCGACGTTCTGGACGAGCGCACCATCCTCTTCGAGTTCGGCGACCTGAAAGAAATCGTCAAAACGTGGATCGACGACACGCTTGATCACCGGATGCTCCTGCGCAAGGACGACCCCTTGTTGGAACCCTTGAAAAAACTCGGAGAGCCGGTGACCGTCTTTGACGTCAACCCGACCGCCGAGGCGATCGCCCAGAGAATTTACGTCTATTGCCGCGAGAAGAAACTGCCCATCGAAGAAGTGAAGGTTTGGGAAACCGAAACGTCGTACGCGTCGTATAAGGAATGACGTAGGGGCGAACCTCGTGTTCGCCCGGATTGGAGTCAATATGCCCAGCAAAATCCTAGTCCTCCAACACGTCCCCGCCGAAGGCTTGGGAACCCTCGAAGACGAGATCAAAAAGGCCGGCTTTACGTGGGAACGGCTCATGTGTTCGGAGGAAACCCTCTGGCCCTCGTCGGTGAAGCTCGAGGAGTACGGCGCTTTCATCATTTTGGGCGGACCGATGGGCGTCTACGAGCAGGACAAGCATCCTTGGATCGTGAAGGAGATGCTGATCGTGAAGGAGATGCTCCGCCAGAAGAAACCGATTCTCGGCATCTGCCTCGGCGCCCAGATGATCGCGCAGGCGGCCGGCGGGCGGGTGTTTCCGGGCCACGGTCCGGAGATCGGCTGGTTCCCCGTCCGGCTGGACGACTGGTTCTACAAGCGGAATCCCTGTTTCTTTCAGATCGACCAGACGAAGCCGCACATGGTCTTTCACTGGCACGGCGATACGTTCGAGATCCCGTCGGACGGTTACCGGCTCGCGTGGAACGACACCTATAAAAACCAGGCCTTTTGCTTCAACGGGAACGCCGTCGGGCTTCAGTTTCACGTGGAGATGACGGAAGAGATGATCCGCGACTGGCTCCAGGGCGACTGGACGCGAAAGCAGGTCGAGGCCGTCGGCGGCGATGCGGATAAGATCCTGGCCGACGCCTCCAAACACCTGCCGGCCATGAAGGAGCTGGCGCACAAGATTTTCTACGGATTCGCGTCGCTCATCCGCAGCCCGCGTCGTGACGCGGCGTAGATTCCGAGCCATGCCATGAAGATCAAGGTCTTCGATATTGCCGAAGAGGGGATGGAGCTGACGGTGTCCTCGGCCAACGCCCAAGACCGTTGGTTCACGGACGTCGTGGAAAACGCCTTTGAGGACAAATTCCCCAAGGGCGGTTCGGCGCGGCTGGACCTGCATCTTTTGAGGACGAGCGACAACGTCCAGCTCTCCGGAACCGCGGAGGTCGACCTCAAACCTTCCTGCGACCGGTGCCTCGAGCCCTTTGAACAGCGGGAGCAAGTCCCCCTCCAGGTCAACCTCGCCCCGCGCAACCAAATGCATTTTGAGGAAGGGGAAAGCGAAGAAGGATTGGACGAGGACGACGTCGCCTTCTCTTTTTACAAGGGCGAGGAGATCGACCTTTCGGAGATCGTCCGCGAGATGCTCGTCTTGGACATCCCCCTGCGCTATCTCTGCTCCGAGACCTGCAAGGGGCTCTGCCCGCGTTGCGGCCGGAACCTGAACGCCGGGACGTGCGCGTGCGGGAAAACCCCGGTGGACCCCCGTTTCGCGGCGCTCAAAAACCTCGTGATCAAGACGTAGTCGCTTCCCCGAGCTCCTTCAGCGCCGCTTTCAACCCCGTCTCGTGCTTCCGGCTCTCCAACCGCGCCAGCAGGCTGTAGGCGCAGGGTACGACGAAGAGAGTCAAAAAGGTCGAGACGAGCGTCCCGCCGATGACGACCAGCGCCATGGGAATGCGGACCTCGGCGCCGGGGCCCAATCCCAGCGCGGGAGGAACGGCGGCGGCGACCGTCGAGAGCGCCGTCATGAGGATCGGCCGGAGCCGGATGGGGCAGGCGTCGAGCAGGGCGTCGCGGACGGACAGCCCCTGCTTGCGGCGCTCGTTCGTGAAATCGACGAGGAGGATCGAGTTCTTCTTCACGATCCCCATGAGCAGGATGATGCCGATCAGGCTGTAGATGTTGAGCGACTGGCCGCCCAGAAGCAGGGCGACGAAGGCCCCCGTCACGCTGAAGGGGAGGGCCAGCAGGACCGTGAACGGGTGGACGAAGCTGTTGAATTGGGACGCCAGCACCATGTAGGCGACGAAAATTCCCAGGTAGAGGGCGAACAAAAGGCTGTCGAAGGACTCGCGGAAGGTCTGAGCGCTGCCGGAGAAGACGAGACGGTAGCCGTCGGGCATGACTTCTTTTCCGATCTCTTCCATCTTTTGCAGGGCCGCGGCCTGGGACTTGCCCGCGGCGACGTTCGCGAAAAGCCCGATCGCCCGCTCGCGGTTCCGCCTCGTGATGCTCTGGAGCGTGGGTTTTTCCTCCGCCGTCACGACCTCGGCCAGCCGGATCAGTTCCCCCCGGTTGTTGCGGACCCAAATCTTGTCGATGTCCTCGGGTCGCGAGCGGTCTTCGTCCACAAGGCGGACGCGGATGTCGTAGCGCCTGCCCCCTTGCGTGTATTTGCCGACGCGCAGGCCCCCGATCGTCGCGTTGACGGTGTCGCCGATGCTCTCGATGCTCACGCCCCGCTCGCCCGCCTTTTCGCGGTCCGGCACGACGCGAACCTCCGGCATGCCGAGGCGGTAGTCGGTGTCCACGTCGGTCATCAGGTCCGTCGCGCGCATCTTCTCCATGAGGGTTTCGCTTAAAGAAGCGAGCTTGTCCCAGTCCGGCCCGCGGATCGTGAATTCGACGGGGAATCCGCGCTGAGCGGAGAATCCTTGCTGCGACAGGTCCTGGACGACGACGCGGTAGACCCCGGGGAGTTTGCTCAATTCCGCCCGGAGGACGGCCATGATCTCCTGTTGCCGGAGGGGCTTCTTGTTCGGCGGGACCGCTTTTCTCTCCTTGAGCGGGTCGAGCGTGACGAACATCATGCCCGTGTTGACCTCGCCGCCGCCGAATCCTCCGATCGCCGCATAATAGTATTTGATGTCCGGCCGGCTCATCAGAAAGGCTTCCGCCTTTTTCATCACCTCGTCGGTCGCCCCGATGGAGGACCCGATGGGCGTCTGGAGCCTCACGAGAAATCGGCCCTCGTCCTGAGGCGGAACGAATTCCTTCCGGATGAACTGCGTCAGAAAAAGCGAGCCGGCGAAGAGGGCGGCGGCGACGACGAGGACCGTCCAACGCCGGTCCAGCAGCACTTCCAACGAACGGCGGTAGCCTTGCGAGAGGCGCGTCATGAGGGCGTCCATATTCCGAGCCAGCCAATTCGAGTGTCCCGTCTCGAGATACTGGGAGCAACGCATGGGGGCGAGCGTGAGGGCCTCCAGCAGGGACAGCATGACGGCGACGGTCATCGTGACGCCGAACTGGTAGAAGAATCGCCCCATGATTCCCTTCATGAAGACGACGGGGATGAAGATCGCCAAAATCGCGACGGTGGAGGCCATGGCCGCGAAGGTGATCTCGCGCGCGCCCACGATGGCCGCGCGGATGCGCGAGAGGCCCTTCTGGCGGTGGCGGACGATGTTCTCCAATACCATGATGGCGTCGTCGACCACGATGCCGATGGCGAGCGAGAGTCCCAGGAGCGTGAACGTGTTGAGCGTGAACCCCATGAAGTAGAGGAGGGTGAACGCCCCGATGACGGAGGTCGGGATTGCCAACAGCACGTTGAGCGTCGAGCTCCACGACCCCAGAAAGAGCCAGCAGACGAGGCCGGTCAGCAGGGCCGAGAGGAGGAGCGTGAAGTTGAGCTCCCGGGTCGACTCCTCGATGTAGCGCGTGCTGTCGAAGACGACGTTGAGTTTCATCCCCTCGGGCAGGCCCTTTTGCAGGGATGCGATCCGTTCCTTGACGCCGCGGGCGACGTCGACCGCGTTGGAGCCCCGCTGTTTCTTGACGCCGAGGCCGACGGCGGCCTTGCCCTGGTGCCGCGAGATGCGCCGGACCTCGTCCAACCCGTCCTCGACCCGGGCCGCGTCTCCGATGCGGAGGGTCTTCCAGATGGCCGCGCCCTGTCGGGAGGGAATGATGATGCGTTCAAAGTCGTGGACGCTCCCCGCTTCGCCCATGACGCGGACGTTCAGCTCGCGTTGGCCCGTGTCGATGACGCCGGCCGGCACTTCTTCGTGCTGCGACTGGATCGCGGCGATCACGTCCTCGACCGTCAATTCCAGGGCGTCCATCTTCTCCGCGGAGAGCCACACGCGGAGGTTCGGGTCGATGTAGCCGCCCAGAATAACCTCGCCCACGCCCGAGACGGTGGTGAACTGGTTTTTCAAAAAGTCGTGCGTGTAGGCCATCAGGTCCCGCAGCGGCCGGTCGCCCGAGAGCGCCGCCCACATGATCGGCTGGTCTTCCGGGTTGGTCTTCGTGACGACGGGCGGGTCGATGTCGTCGGGAAGGTCCCTCTGGGCCTGGGAGATCTTCGTCTGAACTTCTTGGAGGGCGGCGTCGATGTCGCGGTTCAGCTCGAATTCGATCGTGATGTTCGCCCGCCCCTGGCGGGAGGTGGAGCTCACCTCCTTGATGCCCTCGATCGACATCACCTCGTCTTCGATGACGTCGGTGATCTCCGTCTCCATCACTTCCGGCGCGGCGCCCTCCCAGGTGATGGAGACGTTGACGACCGGAAAGTCGACGTCCGGGAGCTGGCTGATGCCCATGCGCGTGAAGCTGACCCAGCCGAAGACGATCAGGCCCACCATGAGCATCCAGGCGAAGACGGGATTCTTGATGGACAAGTCCGAGAGGGTCATTCGAGCTCCTTCGGCGGCATATTGCCCGTGGCGATCAGGAGGCCCAGATATTCGAGCTTCGTCTCGTAGTGGGAGCGGTTGGCGCCGACTCTTTTTTCCTGCCAGTCCCGGAGCGATTGCAGGACCTCCAGGTTGTTGACGAGCCCCAGGGTGTACTCCTCGGTCTGGGCGCGGTAATTGGCGCCGGCCTTCGCCTCGGCCCTTTTGAGCGCGTTTTCCCGCGCCTTGGTCGCGGCGAGTTTGTGGTAGGCCTGCCGGATTTCGAGCTCGGCGCGGCGTTCGTTTTCCTCATGGGAGAACTCGGACTGTTTCAAGCCCGCCGCGGCCTCGCGGATGCGTCCGCGCGTGGCGCCCCCCTTAAAAATGGGCACGGTGAGCAAAAAGTTCACGTCCCAGTCGATGTCCTTTTGGAAGCCCACGCGGTACGGGTAATAATTGGCCTCCATGTCCAGGGTGGGGTAGCGGGCGCCCTTTTCGTAATCGAGCCGGCCTTTGGACAGTCGAACCTGCTCTTCCGAGGCGTCGAGATCGGGGCGTCGTTCGCGCAGAGCGATGTAGTCCCCGACGGTCTTCGCGGACGAAGGCACGGAGAATTCGTCGATCAGACGATCCGTCACGGGTTCGCCCACCAGGAACCCCAAATAGTCCCGGGCCGTCAGGATGAGCCCTTTCGCGTTTTCCAGGTCGGCCTCGTTGGAGGCCAGCTCCGACTCCGTGGTCAGGAGCTCGCTCGCCCGCGACTTGCCCAGGTCGATCCGGTTTTTCAGTTCGGAGGCCCTCTTTTGCAGGGTCGCGCGGAGCGATTGCAGGATCTTCAGCTCGTGTTCGAGCTCCAGCACCGTGTAGTAGGCGCGGGCCGTGTCGGCGAAGAGGATCTGCCGCGCGCGGTCGCGCTGGTAGGTGTTTTTCAGCTTCTCCGCGCTCGAGACCTTGAGGGCGCGGAATTCCCTAAATCCCTGAAAGAGGGGCTGTCGCAAGTTGACGGCGACCTCGGGGCGGCTGCGGCGCGTGAAGGTCTGGCCGACGGAGCCGTCCCCCGAGGTCGCGACGGTGTCTTGGATCAGCTCGGAGGCCCGGACCTCGATTTGGGGCAGGGCGGTGCCCAGGGCTTGAAGGTAATGCGCCTCGGCGATCCGGATGTTTTGGTCTTGAATGGCGAGGGTCTCGCTCCGCGTAAGGGCGCGCTCGAAGCTCTCCTTGAGCGTCAGAACCCCGCCTTCCGCCCCCGCGTCGGGCGCGGTCAGGCACAAGAAGAGGGCGACGGGGATCAGGCGCGCTTTCACGGCAGGACTCCATGGAGAAAGACGCCGACGTACTCGTCGACGCGCTCCTCGGCGGGATGCTTCGTGACCTGAGGTATTTTGTAGATGATCCGCGTCTTGATATAGCCGAAGACCATCGCCAGGAAGGCGAAGGCCGTCATCTCCGGGTCGGATTTTTTCAAAACGCCTTCGTCCATCGCCTTGCGAAAGTAGTCCTCCAGAAACCCGGCGACGGCCATCGTCCTCTTTTTGAAAAAGAGGTCGTTGAGCTTGTGGTCTTCCAGGGATGAAAAGAGAAAAAGACGGAGGAACGAGGGATCGTCCTCGTGGGTGCGGACGAGCCGGCGCGCGAGCGTCCGCAGGAGGTTCTCGGGGCCTCCCTCCGTCGGGAGGTCGCCGAGGATGCGGGGGACGTTTTCCTCCGTCTTTTTCTGTAGGATGGCATCGTAGAGACGCTCTTTGTTCGGAAAGTGGCGGAAGAGAAGGGCCTCGCTGATCCCCGCCTTCCTGGCGATCTTCCGCGTGGTCGTCCCCGCAAAACCCCCCTGTGAAAACAGGGAGATAGCGGCTTTTAGGATCTTGTCCCGCCTCTCTCCGGATGGCAATTTTCTCATACAAGTAAGTGCTTACTTACAGGAGATTAGACTCGCGCGTCCGCCAAGTCCAGTTCTTTGACGGCGATTGACATTCCCATTCTCCTCCGGTAGCCCTTGGCGCTCTTTTTCGGAGGATTTCATGCCGGTTCCACGCAAGAAAAAATCGAGAGCGCGCCGTAACAACCGCCGCTCCCATCAGCATCTGCCCAAGCTGCAGGTCCAAAAGTGCAAGCGCTGCGGCAGCCCCCGGCTCTCCCACCGCGTGTGCCCCTCCTGCGGCTTTCTCGGCGAGGTCGAGGTCTTCCGCATCGAGGAAGCCAAGTAACCCATGTCGACTGCTGTCGAGCAGAGGGTGAAGGCGATCATCGCCGAGCAGCTCGGAGTGGCGGAGGACGAAGTCGGTTCCTCGGACTCCATCGTCGACGACCTGGGCGCGGACTCCGTCGACATCGCCGAGCTGATCATGGCCCTTGAAGAGGAATTCGAGGTCGACATTTCCGACGAGGACGCGGAAAAGATGGCGAGCGTCAAGGACGCCGTCGACTACGTCCGCAAGAACGTCCAATGAAGCTCCTGATCGCATCCGACCACGGCGGTTTTTCCCTCAAATCCCGCGTTTTGCGGTTTCTCAAGTCCAGAAAGGTCGACGTCGAGGACCTGGGCAGCGATTCCTCGGAATCGGTCGATTATCCCGACTACGCTCTTAAGGTGGCGGAACGCGTTTCCAAGGGTGAGTCCGACGGCGGCGTGCTCGTCTGCGGCACGGGCATCGGCATGTGCATCGCGGCCAACAAGTTCAAAAACGTCCGCGCGGCCGTGGTGAGCGAGGCGTATTCGGCCAAGATGGCCAAGGAGCACAACAACGCCAACGTCCTTTGCGTGGGCGGCCGGGTGTTGGAAGAGCTCGGCAAGGCCGAAGAGATCCTCGCGGCGTGGTTGGATGCGAAGTACGAGGGCGGGCGTCACGACCGCCGGTTGGATAAGATCCGAGAGATCGAAAAAAAGAATTTCCGGTAGGGAGAGGTTAAATCCATTTTCTCTTGCGAAAGAAATAAATCAATCCCCCCGCCACCGCCACCAAAAGCCCCAAGGTCATGAAGTACCCGTACTTCCACTCCAACTCCGGCATGAATTTAAAATTCATCCCATAGACTCCCGTGATGACGGTCAAGGGCAGCATGATGGCGGCGGAGATCGTCAAAAGCTTCATGACCTCGTTCGCCTTGTTGGAGGAGGTGAGCAGGTGAGCCTCGATCAGCCCGCCGATGGCGTCCCGGTTGGAATCCGTGCGGTCGGAGATCCTCACCAGGTGGTCCCGCACGTTGGAAAGGTAGGGGATCGAGATGGGCAACACCTCGTCGTAGCCCTCCTTGACCAGGCTCATCAGCATGTCGATCTGCTGGGTGCAGATCCGCTTGAGGCGAGCTAAGTTCCTTTTAAGACTGAAGATTTCCCGCAAAAGGTTCTTTTCCTGCTGTTCGAGGACGTTGTCCTCCAAGAGGGAGATCCGGCGGTCGAACTGGTCCAAGACGGGGATATAAAGGTTGACCATTTCGTCGAGGAGCCGGGCCATGAGAAAGTCCGCGCTCCGCATCGTCGACTTGGGGTTTCTCTCGGCCCTTTCCTTGACGATCGCCGTGCTTCTGAGCCTGGGTTTGTGGTAGGTGACCAGGAAGTTCGCGCCCAGGTACATGTCGAGCTCGGCCGTCTTGAACTCGCGGTCGGCCGACTCCGCCGGCAGCACCTCGTGAAAGATCAAAAAGACGTAGTCGCCGTACTGGTCGATCTTGGGCTGATGCCGGGGCGAGAGGCAGTCGTCGATCGTCAGCGGGTGAAAGTTGAAGGCGACGTCCAACAGTTCGGTCTCCGTCGGCGTGGGCTTTTCGATGTCCACCCAAGTGACGCGCGCCTTGTCGGCGATGAGATTGCGGATCTCGGACGCGTTCTTGACTTCCTCAAAGCCCGAAGTCTCGCTGTAGGTGAAAATCGTCAGCACGCATCTCTTTTAGAAGAAGTGACTCAAATTGTCATGTGTAAATCAGAGTGAGCGAGCACGAGGCGAGTCGGTCCGAGTATTCGCATGTATACGGAACTTGTTGAACTTTCTTGACTCATAAACATTTTCGGTGCTATTTCAAAAATCAAATCAAGCCGTTCACACTATTTTTGATCTTAATGAGGGGGTCTAAGATGCAAAATCAATCATGCCGCAACTCCGTTTTCTTTGCGGTCATTTCACTGGCGCTACCGCTTACGTTGCTGACGGCCCGCACCGCACATGCGGACTGCACGACGCCGGTCACGCACGCGGTGACGAGCCTGAACGACAACGGGAATCCGGGCGAGCTCCGGACCCTGATCGATTCCGGCGTCGTCCAGAACTGCGACATCATCACGATCCCCCCCGGCACGATCATATTGGACGAACAGATCAACGTCGACAAGACCATCACCCTCCGCGGGGCGGGGATGGACCTGACGATCATCGACGCCGACGGAGAGAGTACCAGCGATCGCGCCTTCCAGGTCGACAATGACGACCCCTCGAACGACGGCGACGGGGTTCAGTTGGTCTTGGAGGGGCTGACGGTTCAGAACGGGAATCCCTCGGACTGCGGCGGCGGGATCCGGATCGAGAATGAAGGTTCGGTGCGCTTGGTGAACAGCGCCGTGAGGGATAATCACAATACGAGCGGCGACGGCGGCGGCGTGTGTATCGACGACGACGGGGCCCTGACGGTTGAAAACAGCGAATTCACGAACAACGGGGCGGATGACGACGGCGGCGCCATTTATGTCAACAACGGCACCGTTCTTATTTCGGCGAGCCTTCTCCTTGAGAACGAGGCCGGCGAGGACGCCTCCGGCGGCGATGGCGGCGCCATCTATTTGAGCGACGGACAGGTGGAGATCTTCAACAACAGCCAGATCAACGGGAATATCGCGGACGACGACGGCGGCGCCATTTACGGCTCCAGCGGTTCGGTGACCATCCTCGACAGCGAGGTGAACCTCAATCACGCCGATGAAGAAGGCGGTGGGATCTACCTGAGTTCTTCAACCCTTCTTTGCAGCAATTGCACGATCAGCGGCAACAAGTCGGACAGCGACGGCGGCGGCATTTACAACGACGAGACGGCCTTGATCGAGAACAGCACGATCTCCAAGAACCGCGCGAACGACGACGGCGGCGGCATTTATAACGACCACGCCCTGCACGTGCAGAACAGCACCATCTTCGACAACCGGTCGGATGAGGATGATGACGGGACCGGAGGAGGGGGCGGGATCTACAACGGCAGCTACCTCATCATTTCGCAAAGCGCCGTCGTGGGCAACGAGTCCAAGGGGGACGTCGGCGGAGGAATTTGGCAGGATGATTACATGGTGATGGAGAGCTGCCTGGTCGCCGACAATACGGCCTTGGATGATGACGGCGGAGGAATCTACACCGACAGCGACCCCACCGTCATCCGGAACTCGACCATCTCCGGTAACCGGGCCCTGGGAGACAAGGGCGACGGCGGGTCGGAAGACAGTGACGGTGGCGGTATCTACGCCGACCAGCCCATCATGATCAGCAACACGACCATCGTGGGGAATGAGGCGGATGGGAACGGCGGTGGAATCATGTTTAATGACGGCGGATACGCCCTGAATCTGAACAACGTCACCATCGCCTTCAACACGGCCGACGCCAATGAGGGAGGCTTCTCGGGGGGCGACGGCGGCGGCATCTTTAACAGTGAGCATGTCCTCTTCACAAACACGATCATCGCCGGGAACAGCGACTTAAGTCCCGGTCCGGCCTCGCAGGCCCCGGATTGTTTCAGTAACTTTACGACGGAAGACGACGACATGGAGTCCGGCGGTCCGAACATCGTCCAGGACCCGACCGGTTGCGAAATCTTGGGGCTGACGTCCAGCGTCCTGAACGTCGATCCCCTGTTGGACTCCTCTTTGGCGGATAACGGCGGACCGGATGTCGGCGATCCCGACGCAGTCTACACCGTGGACACCCTCTCCCTCCAAACGGGCAGCCCGGCGATCGACGCCGGCAGCAACGGGAGTTGCGAGCCGACCGACCAGCGCGGCACCACGCGGCCCCAAGGGGATAACTGCGACCTCGGGGCGGTGGAAGTGGCCGCCGACGAGGACGGAGACGGCATCCTGAATGATGTGGATAATTGTCCCGATGTCTCCAACGCCGACCAGACCGACACGGACGGTGACGGCGACGGTGACGCCTGTGACGACGATGACGACGGCGACGGCGTGGCCGATGCGGACGACAACTGCCCGTTGGATGACAATGCCGACCAAGCGGACGAGGATGCGGACGGCGAGGGTGATGCCTGCGAAGCGGCCGGCACCACCGGCGGCACGGGCGGCGATGGCGGCGGAGGTTGCAGTCTGAGTGCTGAGTCGAGCTCCATGGGAGGTTTTGCGATGATTTCGATCCTGGCCGTTTTAGGGATGTTTTTGATGCTCCGTAGGGGCGGTTCGCGAACCGCCCTTACTCGAACCGCCCTTACTATCGTCCTATTGCTGGCGGCGGGCTCGGCCCACGCGACCATCCTCCCCGTCACCAGCAGCGCCGACGACGGCGGCGCCGGGACCCTCCGGGTCCTGATCAACGGGGCCTCGGACGGCGACGTGATCACGATCCCGGCCGATACGACGATCCTTCTGGACTCGGCGTTCGCGAGCGAGATCATTATCGACAAGAGCATCACCATCGAAGGGGCCGGCCCCGGTTCCTCGGTGATCGACGGGAATGGAGGGCTCACGGGGGAACGCATCTTTACGATCGATGACGCGGATACGGGCAACGGCGTGACCATCTCCGGTGTGACGATCAAGAACGGCCTGCCCGGGTCCGACGGTGGGGCGATCTACATCGACAACTCAGGCGTCCTCCGGCTGATCAACTGCGAGTTCGATCACAACGAGGCGTCCGGGAGCGGCGGGGCTGTTTACAGTGACAGCGACGGCTCGCTCGTCGTGGAAGGCTGCACCTTCACCCAAAATACCGCCTCCACTGACGGCGGGGCCATCGCGATAGGATTTGGTTCCTTGACCGTCAAAGACAGCGTCTTCGTCAAGAACGAAACGACGGGGGCGAACAATGGTGGCGGCGCCATTTACAGCGACGACGGCGGCCTGAGCGTCATCGGCAGCCGGTTTGAGGAGAATAAGACGACCGACAGCGGCGGCGCGATTTACAGTGACTACGGCGCCGCCACCCTCCTGGACAGCGAATTTATCAACAACACTTCCGATGACGACGGCGGCGGGGTCTATAACTACTATACCATGCTGATCGACGGCTGCACCATTAGCGGCAATAACGCGACCGGGGACGGCGGTGGGATCAACAACGACGACAACCTACTCATCCTGAACAGCACGGTCTCGGAGAACGGCGCCGAGGGCGACGGTGGCGGACTCTACAACAACACCACTGTGACCGTCGACAACACCACCCTCACCAACAACGTCTCCGGCACCGACGGGACCGGCGGCGAGGGCGGCGGTATCTACAACAGCGACCACCTCTTCGTCCGCAACAGCATTATCAGCGGCAACAAGGCCGAAGAAGACGACGGCGGCGGCATCTACAATAGTACCGACCTGGTCATCACGAACTCCACCATTGAAAACAACATTGCCGAGAACCCCGACGACGGCGGCGGCGGCATCTACCACGACGGAACCTCCGCCATCATCCTCGGCTGCACCATCGTGGGCAACCAGGCCCTGGGTGACGACGTGAGCGAAGACGCGGAGGGCGGTGGCATCTGGACCGGTGAGCCGATGGATATTACGAACACGACCATCGCCAATAACGTGGCGGATGGCGACGGCGGCGGCATCTTCAATGACGACAGCCTCACATTGAACAATGTAACGATCACCGGGAACACCACGGACGCCAACGTGGGCGGTGAAACCGGCGGCGACGGCGGCGGTATCTTCAACAACGACCAGGTCCACGTCGCCAATACGATTATTGCGGGCAATGCCGACGCGAGCGCGGTCCCGGACTCCCCGGACTGCTTCAGCAGCTTCCAGTTCGACGACAACGAGTTCCTGTCGCTCGGCCCCAACCTCGTCCAAGACCCGACG
>Ga0247727_10005484_pt1 | contig 25688 bp, 21 predicted proteins | sample WisWelCaveWW1625_FD_202498 | JGI IMG/M metagenome (GOLD analysis project Ga0247727, IMG submission 202498) | Biofilm microbial communities from Wishing Well Cave, Virginia, United States - WW16-25 | ecosystem: Environmental > Aquatic > Deep subsurface > Groundwater > Cave microbial mat | place...
CGCCAAGCGCGACGGAGTGAATCAGGCCACGACGCCGGTACGTTTGAGGCAGGCACGAACCCATCGCGCGAAGGCCCGCGCCACTGCGGCCAGTCTTGCGCGGCGGCCGCTTGCAAGAAACCGAACGCGAGGAGGCCGGCGATGGTGAGTTGGCGCGAGATCATCTTAACGATTGCGTTGTAATTCATTTTTTCGTCTCGAAGTTTAATTGCTGTTTATTTGTCAAACCATCGTGCTTATGCTGAAAAAGATTCCTCCTGAATGACGCTCTCAAGGAAAGTGAATCGCTCCTGAAATTTAAAACCCCAATCCCTTCATTTGCTCCTGCGTGAGCTTCTTATCAACCATGGGGCGTTTGCCGTTGCCCAGCTCCCATGCCATCGCGTATACCGTGCGCGTGATTTTGAGCATGTTTTCAAAATCGATCTTTTCGACGTGATCCGTCACTTGGTGATAATCTTCGTGGTCGCCGTCGGTATAAAAAATAATCGGAATGCCTTGCAGCGCGTAGTTGAAATGATCGCTCCGGAAAAAAACCTTTTCGGGATCGTCGGGATCATCGTATTTGTAATTGAACGAGAGATTATAATACGCCTTATTCACCGACTCGCTCAGGTTGCCCAGTTCGGTGCTCATCACTTTCGAGCCGACAACGAAAACTTCGTGCGGCTTGGCCAGCCCGGTATTCGTGTCGCCGGGTTTCTGCGCGCGACCTACCATGTCGAGATTCAATTGCGCGATGATTTTGTCCAGCGGCACGGTCGGATAGCCCGTGAAATATTGCGAGCCCCACAAACCCTTCTCTTCGCCGGCGTGCCACACAAAGAGCAGCGAGCGTTTCGGCCGCGGCCCTTTCGCGAAAGCCTCGGCAACTGCGAGAATGCTCACCGTGCCTGAGCCGTCATCATCCGCGCCGTTGTAAATGGCGTCGCCGTTGAGGGGAGCTCCCATGCCGACGTGATCATAGTGCGCGCCGAGCGCAACGTATTCTTTCTTCAAGCTGCCATCGCTGCCCTCCAAAACGCCGACAACATTTTGCGTGTAAACTTTTTCGCTCTTCGCCGCAACCGCGAAGCTCACTTTCTTTTCCGGTTTGAATTCAAACGCCGCGACCGGCTCGCCCATCACCGCGCTGTTGAAAACTTTGACGGCGTTATTCTTCTCACCCTGCAACAGAGCGCCCGCCAATTTCGGCGAAGCCACGATGATGGGAATTTTCGGCCCGTCTTCCGTTTGAAATTTTTCCACGGCCAGCGTGCCGTTGATCGCTTGAAATTTTTTCGTCTGTTCCCAACTCACTAAAGACGAATACGGCGGAATAACGATGCCGCCTTTGGCGCCGTTGCGCGCCGCATAGCCTGCGGCGTTTTGCCAGTCTTCACCTTGCTTGCCGGAGAAATCACCGAAAGTCACGCCTTTTGGAAGCTCGCTGGTCCACACGACGATTTTATCTTTGACCTCGAGGCCTGCAAACGCATTGAGGTTTTTTGCTTTGATGACCAAGCCGTGGCCGGCATAAATCAATGGCCCGCTCGCCGTTCCCGGTCCGGTAAAAGTGCTGGCGATAAAATCGCTGCCATACTTGAAACGCTGCCCGTTAATTTCAACTATTGTTTGCGCCGAATCAACCGTGGTTTTCAAAAGCGCGAAACGCTGAAAATACGTGCCCTCATCACCGGCAGGCTTGACGCCCCAACGCGATAAATTCGTCGCAAGAAATTTCGCGGCAGTATTAAGCCCGCGCGACGGCGTATCGCGGCCTTCCAATTCATCTGCGGCGATGAACGTGAGATAATCTTTTAATTGTGCAATGGTGATAAGCTCCGCGCCACGATATTTGCCGTTGGGATTTGCGGGACTGCTTTCTTCGGTATTATCAAGGAAAGAAAATCCAAATGAGAAGAAGCAAGTGGCAAGAATGCAACTTAAAACAAAATACAGGCGAAGCTTCATGTCGGTTCCTTTCATCAAGTAATGATTGTCTATTCAGTTTTTGACTCCGATTGTCAAAGTTAGCGCTATAAGCTATAAGTAACATCATCATGTCATCATGGAACGATCTTTTTTGTTATCAAGTACAGTGCTTGTATTGAAAAAGGATGCTTCCAGAATGAGCGAGAAAATGCAAACCTGCGCTAAAATTTAAGCATCAAACTGAACCGCTGCACGTAATCGAGAAAGCCGAGATCGGAATAAGCATAATCCAATTGCGCCCGAATGTTCGACGCGCGGAAATTGCCGCCGGCGCCGAAGGAAAAGCCTTCCAGCGGTTCTTCGACTTTGTCCAATTTTTCCAGTTCGAGATTGGTGCGATAGCCGGCGCGCAAGGCAAAAGCATTGCGAAAACCGTATTCCGCGCCCACGGCCACTTGCTCGACGTTGTCGTTCGGATGGCAGCCCTCGACGGTGGCCGTGAGTGTGTTGTGCTCGCTGCGCCACACTTCGACAACCGTGCCCAGGCGAAAATTGATGGGCAGCGCAAATTGATCACGATGATATTTGGCGTCGCCGCCGAAGTTGGTGATATTCATCGCCAGCTTGAGGCCGCGCACGCCCACGTCGAACAACGTGCCCACGTCCAGCGCAAAGTTATGGGCGCGTTCATCGCCTAAAAATTCTGTGAGGTATTTGATATTCCCTCCAATCGCGAAGCGATGGGAAAGCTTGCGGGCATAGGGCAATCCCACCACCCAATCGCTCGCGGAAAAATATCCGCCGGTCCAATCGAGATAGGGCACGGTCTCTTTCTGGTCGCCGGTGGACAACACACCGAGGAATACGCCGAACACGCCGATTTTTTCCACCGGCAACACCGCCGCGCCAAATTCATAATTGATGCCCGCCGGCCATTCAATGTGGGTGAGCAGAAAGGATTTCGCCGGTGCAACGGTTAGGCCGGCAGGATTGTAATACACTGCGCTGGCATCGTCGGCCAGGGCCACGAAAGCTTCGGCCATGCCCACGGCGCGCGCGCCCACACCGATTTTTAGAAATTGCATGCCCGTGGTTCCCACTTTGCCGCGGCCCGCCACGTCGCGGCGCTCGACTTTTTGGGCGAAGAGAAGAATGGGCAACAACACCGTCGCGGCAATCGGCGCCAGCAGGCTTTTACTTTTCATGTTGAAATTTCCATGACGATTCATCAATACACCACCGTAAATTTTCCAATATATTTCCCCTGCGCCGCTTCGACGGCGAAGAGATAAATGCCGCTGGCAATGGCTTGAATATTGCGCGAGACCATGTTCCACGATTCGCGATTTTTCACCGGGCTGCGGCCGGGAAAATCATGTTCCAGCGTGGCCACCAAATCGCCGGCGAGCGTGTAAATGCGAATCGTGCATTTTTCCGGCAGATTGATGAAATCAATGCGGCGCTGCGTGTCGCCCGTGCCGATTTCCCAGCCTTGATCGAAATACTTTTGAGCGAGGCGATAAGGATTCGGCACCACCAGGACTTCCTGCAGCGGCTCATGAGTTGCGGGGCCAATCGAAGGCGCGGCACGTGTGAGATTGATTCCCGGGCTGCTTTCGAGTGGCTCCAAGCCGGTGCGAGCAAAGCCGCTGTCGTAGGCGGTCACGGCATAATAATACAATTCGACGTTGGTTAGGCCTTTGTCCTCATAAGTATACCAGATCTTGCCGGCGCCGCCGGTGTTTTCGGTCTGCGGGTTCAATGCGGCAAAACCGAAATCATGGCCGAAGCCGTTGGCCAAATCATACTCGCCGAGCAATTGCATCTCACTAAAAACGCCGGAACGGCCGCGATAAAGCCTGTAGCCTTCAAAATCATATAGGCGCGAAAATTGATCATATGCGCTCTCGGAAGAATTGTCCCAACGAATGGTAACCTGGCGGTCTCCGGGAATGATCTGCAAATTGGGCGAAGGCGGCGGCGGCGGGCCTTTAAAGTCGGGAATGCCGTCGCGAAAGCCGTTGGCCGAGGGATTATCATAAACGTCGTGCGCCCAGCGGGCGTTGAGGCCCAAATCTTCGAACTCGTCTTTTTCGCCTTCCGGCAATCCGCCAATGTAAGCCAGCGTCAGGCGGAGCGTGCTGTCCGGCGGCAGCTCGAACGGGCCGAAGGAAAGAAAATAGCGGGAATCCATGCCGCGTGGATCGATGCCCGGCGGTGGATTGGAACGGAGTTGATCCGGATCGATCTCGCCGTTGGACATGAGGCGATATTTTTCCGCGTCCGTATTCGGATCTCCGGAAACATCGAAAGGATTGTTGGGATTGGTCGGGCCCCAATTGGCCGTGTTGATCGTCCACCAATTATAAGAGATGGTTTTGGGATCGGGAAACAGCACTCGCACGCCGGTAACGCCAGGCGTCAAACCGTTGTCGCCATCATTGTCTTTTATCCAGGCAACGTTAATGGTATCGCCGTCGGCATTGACGCGTAAAAAACCGGTGATATCATCGAATGAGTATGCCGGATAAGGCAGGCTAGTATGGCCACAATCACCATCGATATAAATGCCCATAAAAAGCTTGGAAAAATGTTTGGGCCTGCCGATTAAATAAGATATATTTTTGATTAGATAATCAAAGATGATAAAATCTTCGGCATAGGAATAACTCCAGGAATAGCTTTTCTGTGTGACTTTCACTCCCATGGGCTTGTGGCCGGGCGCTGCTAATGTGGAGCGATTGGTATCTGAAAACACCGCAATGAAATCCTGCTCGGAAACGGCGCTGCTATCATTCTTTGCCCCCGGCCGGATGGTGCGTTCCAAGATCGAGTCTTGTTGAGACTCACCAGGAAACATTTCGCGATCCTGGGCTGATCCCTCGTAGCCAAAAGATACCAATGTGTCTCCGTCCACAATAGCGCCGACCCAAATGGCGCCGATAAAGAGATATTCGACCGCGGAATTAGCCGGAAACTCGCAGCTCGGGCGCTCATTCTCTTGGCCAAATTGGCCAAAATTGGTCACAGTCAACCAGATATTGCCGGCGCGATGCGTTTTAATATCGAAGTAAATCGCGCCCGCCGCTTTTTCCCTTGCCGGTGTGCGGCGATTTTTTTTAAGGGTATCGCTGCTAGCAGTGTCGCCGGCAAAAGCCACAACTGTAAAGATAAGTGTGATGAAAATAAAGTAATGATTCATGAAAGCGAACCCAAAAGAATGTTCAGCGCTTAGTTCTTGATCTTGTGCGGGAGTTGCACTCCCGCACGAAGGCTTGCTTTGGGAGTTAAACTCCTAACCCAATCTGCGTCCACGAGTACAACTCGTGGACGAGTAGCACCCAGCAACCAGCATCAAGCAACCAGCATCCAGTTTTCACCACTGTATTGCCAAGCCTGCCAACACATGCCTTCCGGCAGTATATGCCGACGGGTTCAAATCTTCCGGGCGGAAAAACCCCAGAGCTTCGCTGGTTTCGTCGTTGATGGCGCGGGTGTTACGGCGATTGGTGAGGTTTTTGATTTCCAGAATCACTGAATGGCGCAGACCCGCGAGGTGAAAGTCTTTGTTCGCGCGCAGATCGATCCAGGTGCGATAAGGCAAGTGCGCCGAATTTTGCGTGGTGAATTGCGAAGCGGCTCTTCCTCCGGGCGTGTACGGTTTGCCGGTTTCATAGCGCCATAAAAGATTCACGCCGAAATCCTCCGGCATGTGCACGCCCAGCAAACGCGCTTTCTCTCCGCGCGGCACGCGAAAATCGAAATTGAGATTCAACGCATGGCGCACGTCCCACGCCAGCGGCCATTCGCGAATGGGAATGGGCTGCCCGCGCGAGCCGTAATCATAACCCTGGCGGTAGCTCGAGCTTTTGCCCGTGGCATATTGCACCGTATAGTTGACAAACCCGGAGGTAAAGCGGCGATAGCGTTTTTCCGGCGAGATTTCCGCGCCGCGGCTGCTGCCGAAATCGCGATTGACATACACGTCATAAACAAACGGCTCGCGTCCGCGCTTTTCGGTGTTGAGCAGGCCGTTGTAATCCTTGAAAAAAATCGTCGCGCCCAGCCGCACGCCGTCGTTGAAGCCGTGCTTCACTCCAACCTCATATTGCGTCGTTTCTTCCGCACCGATGTTGGGGTTGCCGTACAGGCGCTGCGCGCCCGAAGATTGCGTGTCTTGCAGATAAAGAAATTGATAATCCACCGCTTGCGTGAAGCGGCCAAATTGAAAATACAGCATGTCGCGTGCGGTAATTGGATGTGAAATCCCCAGGCGCGGGTTGAAAGTGAATTTCAATTTCCGGCCGAAAATCTTTTCGCCTTCATCGACTTCATTCTGCACTTGTGCGCCCGGCGTCCAAAAATCCCAGCGCAGGCCGAGATTGACGATCAAATTTTCATATTCGATTTTATCCTGAAAATAAAGCGCGCCGGCAAAGGGAGTGTGAAAGAAAAAATCACGGAACGATCCCAACGTTGGCCACTCTCCGTTGTCCACCGGCCGGCCTCCGGCAGCCGCATCCCAGCGTTCGTTATAAATTTCGGGATACTTGATTTCCGCCTTGGTCATTTCATAATAATTCGCTTCGAAGCCGGTTTTGATTTGATGGCGGTGATGCCATTGTCCGGTGAGATCGAATTTAAACGCGGTGGTTTCGATGCGGCGGCGATGATAAGTCGCGCGCGCCGGAAAACCGGCGTCGTAAAATCCGTCGCGATCATGGTCGAACGCGTTTTCAGCTTCGCCCAGCGCGACATAGAGCGCACGAATTTCCGGAGGAAACATGCCGCCCGGGGTGAGCAAATAATTCTGGTCTTTCCGGCTCAGGGCCAGATCGTAATAAGTTTTCGCACTGAGCGTGTGCGACCATTTCAACGTGTGGCCTTGCGAGTGTTCTTCGCGCTGCCAAAAATTTTCCGGGATTTGAGAAAAGGCATGATTGTATTCGTCATACCAACTGCGCTCGGTTTGATAGGCATAAACCAGCCTGGCGGCGGGCGAAAAACGCACGGCCAGATTCGACAGCGAAGTGTAATTGTTGTCCATGCGATTGGGCACGCCCGGTTGCAAGACCTCCAGGCCCAGCAGGTCGAGGCGGCGCCGGTCTTGCGAACGGTCTTCGCCGTTAGGCGCATAATAGGGCGCATCAAAATAAGAAGTGACGTCGGAAAAATGCCCGGTGCCGGAAATAAAATAAGTAATTTCCTTCACCGGCAAATGCAGGTTGAGAAGAGGCAAAAGATAAGTGGTGATCGGCTCCGGCCCGCCCAGGCTGGCCTCGACGCGATCGGTGTTGTGCGAATAAGTGCGCAAGCCGGCGCCGTTGCCATAAGGCGTTTTAAAAGAGCCGCTGCCTAAATCGTCGGTGAGATACAGCGCGCGGCCGGTATGTTTGGTTCCACCTTCTTTGGTGACAATGTTGACGATGCCCGACATGGCATTGCCGTATTCCGCATTGAAGCCGCCGGTGATGACTTCCACTTCGGCGATGGCATTGGAGGGCAGCGACAATCCGCCGGAACGCGAGGCCAGCTCATCCACCGGGTTCGCAGTGTATTCTTTGACTTGTTCCTGCGTGCTGCGTGTGGCCTGGTTGTACATGGGATCGCGCGAGGACACGCCATCGACGACGTACAGCATTTCGCCGGTGCGGCCGCCGCGCACATTGATGTGCAAGCCTTCCCCCACCACGCCCGGCTGCCGCGCCACCACGTCGCGCACGTCCGTGACAGCCGGCATGTTTTTAATTGCGTCTGCGCTCAAACGATGAGAGCTGAAGATTTCATCCTTCTGCACAATGGGCCGTTCGGCCACGACCGTCACACTTTTGCCGATTTCCAACACCGTGGCGGAAAGAGAAAAATTCAATCTCGTGGTCAAATCCACGGCGACGTTCACGTTGGTGGCGGTGAGGGTTGCATAACCCATCATGGCGACGCGCACGGAATAGGTTCCGGGTGGAATCTGCAAAACAAAAAAATAACCGTTGCGGTCGCTCGCTGCGCCCAACGTGGCGCCGGCGATCGTCACGCTGGCGCCGATGAGCGGCTCGCCGGTTTGCTGGTCGAGCACACGCCCGGCAATTTTGCCGGTGGTGCCGGCGAAAACCGGCGCACGGCTCAAACACCCCGCCAGCAAAACAAGTATAAAAAAGTTTTTTGTTTTAATCATACTGCCCGCCTCTTGCATTGCATGATATAGGCCGTGTAAAAACGTCATTGCGAGCGCAGCGAAGCAATCCCGCCGCGTGCAGGTATAGGAGTCGGAGATTGCTTCGCTGTGCTCGCAATGACAAATCCATCAGCATCCTTCAATGGCTTTGCTGCCGGCTTGCGAATCGATAACTCACTTCCAGCGTGATTTCATTAAAACGGCTCTTCGTGGAAGACCGCCGCTCGTTATAAAAATCTCCTTCATCCAACCACCACGAATATTCCTGAGCACCGGTTTCATAAGCGCAGTGCAAGGCCCAGCTCTTTTTCAAAACACTAAAGCCCAGCGTGATCACGCTGCCTTCGATCTGTTTGCCGAAATATTGTCCCTGAAAAAAGCGGTCGCGATAGGGGCTGGGATCGGTGTAATAGCCCAGGCGCAACGGGAATTGTGCCCATTTGGTGGTGGAGAGATATTCCAAGCCGAAGCGCAAAGAAGGGCTGTTCAAGAGATTGCTAGGGGCGGTCACTCCATTGGTTTTCAATTTGGCACGCGACCACGGCCGCGCGGCAAAATCAAACGCGAGCGTCAAACGCGTATTAGGTTGCAACGCAAAGCCGGCTTCATAAAACAATGGCACCTCCAGCTCGAACTTTTGCAAATCGTTCGCCGGCGTGGCCACAGTGTCGAGCGCGAACACCTCGAAGAGAAGTGTGGCAATTTTTTCCTCTTTTTCCGTGATCTGATAGCGCCACGGCGAAGTCAAAGTTGCGCCCGCGGCCAGCCAGCTCGTGAGCCGCGCTTGCATGCCGAACTGCACAAACGCGCCGGCATAAGACTCTTCGTCTTGTAAAGCGTAATAAACCACGCGGTCGGAAAAAGAGGATTGCAGGCGAAAATGATATTGCGACGAGCCGCGCAGGCGATGATAACTCAGCCCGAATGACAAATCCGGCCCCAGCGCCAGCGCCACCACCGGCGCGACGGCATAGATGCTTCCGCGCGGACTCTCCACTTCTTTTTCCGTGCCCGCCGGATAAAAATAAAACGTGTTCGTCGTTCTTTGTGAAAATTTTTGAGCCGATAATATGAGAGCCCCATAGCGGCAGATTTGCGGCCGAAGCGAAGGGGATAATGCAAACTTGCAAAGGCGGGAAATAACTTGGGCGCGATGGTGCTGATGACTTTCATGCCGGCATGCGGTTGCACCGCGACTTCTTGCTTATCCAAATTGAAGCCGCTATTGAATATGATTTCGACAGCGGGCAACCGCGCCAAGCCGGCGGGATTCCACAAGACGGCGTTGGCACTATGCGCGCGCGCCAGGCTCGCCCCGCCCATGCCGAGCGCTTCCGCGCCCGGCCGCCGAAAATCCAAAGTGAATTGGCGGTCTTGCAGCCGATTGAAATAAGCTTGCGAGGCGATGAAGCCTTCAAAAGTTTGCGCGGAAGAACCGGCGCAAAAAAAGCCGAGCCACCACGCGAGCAGGCCGGCCGTGTTTTTCATCATGGCAAACTTCACGGTTTTTGCGTGAATAGAAATTTTTTTGGGAGAAGAGAAGGGGTGAAAACACACTACTTGTTGCCTTCCATGATTTCCTGATAAAAAACCTCCCATTCCGGCATGATGCTTTCGATGTCGAATTTTTGTGCATGGCGGCGCGCATGCTCGCTAAAAGCGCGCAGTTTTTTACCGTCCCCCAACAAGCCGAGCGCGGCCTCCGACATTTGCGAGGTTTCACCCACGGGAAAAAGAAATCCATTTTGGCCTTGCACCACCACCTCCGGCAGGCCGCCGACGCGCGCGCCGATCACCGGCACGCCGCAATTCATCGCCTCCAACGCTGCCAATCCGAAGCTTTCCTGTTCGCTGGGCAAAAGGAATAAATCCGAACATTTCAACACTTGCTCGATGTGATCGACTTGCCCGAGGAAGCGCACGTCGTCACGCAGGTTGAGCTCTTTGACCAATTGTTGAATGAACAAGCGCTCCGGGCCTTCGCCCACCAGCAGCAGCTTGCAGGGCATGCTTTCGCGCACGCGCGCAAAAACGCGCACCACGTCGCTTACCCGCTTCACCGGCCGGAAGTTGGAGGCGTGCATCAAAATTTTTTCGCCGGCCGGCGCATAGACCTCGCGCTGGCACGGCCCTGTGAGCTTGCCGGGTGCGAGTTTGGTGTCGATGAAATTATAAATCCGCCGGATCTCGCGTTTGATTTTGAATTCGTCGATCGTGCGCCGCACCAAATAATCGGAAACCGCGGTCACGCCGTCGGATTGCTCGATGCTGAATTTAATCACACTATAAAACGATTTGTCCGCACCTAACAAAGTAATGTCCGTGCCGTGCAGCGTGGTGACGACTTTGAGCCGGGGCAGATTGAGAATGTGCTTGGCGAGATAAGCGCTGGTGGCGTGCGGCACGGCGTAATGCGCATGAATCAAGTCCAGTCCGTATTCGTGCGCCACGTCCACGATTTTGTTGGTCAAGCCCAATTCATAGGGCGGATATTTGAACAGCGGATAAGTGGCGATGTCGACTTCGTGAATAAAAATGCGCGGGTGATATTCGCGCAAACGAAACGGCACTGCATAGCTGACAAAGTGAACTTCATGGCCGCGGCGCGCGAGCGCCTGGCCCAACTCCGAAGCCACCACGCCCGAACCGCCGTGCGTGGGATAACAAATCATGCCGATTTTCATGTGGTCGAATCCGTCGTTGCCGATGAGATACAGATTTCACTCGGCCTCTATAAACGGAGGCCGGAAGCTAGTTTAAAGCTATTCCAATTTCATATAGAATTTTGCCTTTAGAAAAAACCTCTTTCATAAAGCAATCCCCGTGCAATAAGCTTTCTTTTACTTCGTCGGGCGTGCGAACCAAAATATCTGCAGGAAAAGGACGCGGATAGAGTATCTCTGATATTTGTTGCGCGCGCGCACGCGAGTTTATCTTTCCCTTCACAATCACAAGCAAATCCACGTCGCTATCAGGTGTGGGCTGGCCATAAGCAAACGAGCCGAACAAGATAATCTTTTCCGGATTGATCTGGGCTGCGATTTTTCGCGCCGCTTGGTCAATTTTATCTTCAGTGATGGGCCACCAATAATAAGAAGCCGGAACTTGAGAAGGCCGTCTTTTTTGCTGCAAGTGTTTTTTCACAATCTGCCCATTTGATTTTTAAGGCATCGCTTCGACACACCATTCGCCAAAAGAGGCAACCGGATCATCGAGGCGGACGATTTCACGAATAAAAAAAGCTTCGCCGTATTTCACGCCGATCATGTCGCCCCAGCGCCGATTTTTGTTTTCAATGAACTCCAAAAATTGCGGCCGGCTGATGGAAGTTTGCTCCGGCCCGAATTTGTCCATGTTCGCGCCGTGAAACTGCGATTGGTGTGCGCGGATCGCCCGCATTTTTTCCTCGAACGTGTGCGTAATATCGACGACGAAACTAATGGAGGTCTCGTAACGCTCCGGAAAATAGAGCACCCGATAGGGCCGCCAGGGCTCTTCCGCATGTTCGGTGAAATGTTCGCCGGCTTTTTGCAAGGGACTGAGATCGAGATTCTTCAAGCCCGAAATCATGGCCGCATCGCGCACGAGATGGGAAGTATGAATATGATCCGGATGGCGTGATTCCCAGTGCACGGTCGCGACCAAACGCGGCCGCAGTCGGCGGATAACTTGCACCAGCTGTAATTTATTCAATTGCGTTTCTGCGACCGCGGCGTCGGGAATATCGAGCTGTTGATGCTGCGCCACGCGCAGAAGCCGCGCGGCTTCCTCAAATTCGCGGCGGCGAATTTCGGCGGTGCCGCGCGTTCCGCTTTCGCCCTGGGTGAGCGTGACGGCGGCGGTGCGGTAGCCTTGTTGCGCCAGCTTGATCAACGTGCCGCCGCAGCCCAGCTCGATGTCATCCGGATGCGCGCCAAAGGCGAGGAAATCAATGCTCATCATCCATTACAAGTTGAATGTTTGCAAAAATAACAAAGATTTTCAACACGGAGAAAACAGAGCAAACAGAGATTAAAAGCTAAAGAGAATTTTCCAATCATTGCCCTCTCTGTTTGCTCTGTTTTCTCTGTGTTAATCTTTTTTTTGCGGCTCGTCCGGGTTACGAAGTAGTTTTATTTGATCATCTTTCCCGCCGCTTGCGGCAAGAAACCCTCTTTGCCGTCGGGCAATCTCACTTTGAACCACCCGTTGACGCTGTCGAGCAATTGCAATTCGATTTCGCCGGGCACACGCGCGACCGTGGCGCTAGTGGGATTGGCGTCGGCCTTGATCTCATGCCGCAGGGTGCGCGGGCCTTTGGTTTCCACGCGCGCGCTGGCGGCAACGGCCATCTCTGCGCTGGAAACCTGGAATTGATATTCCTGCAAGGAAATGCCGAGCACGGTCAATTTGCTCCAATAATCGGTGTGTTTCGTGATGCGCTTCAGCGCGTCGCGATATTTGCCTTCCTTGCTTTTGAGATTGAAGGCCAGGTTGTAATGCTCTTTCGCCTTGTTGTAATTGCCCACGGCTTCGTGCAGCAGGCCCAAATTGTACGCGGCTGCATCGTTATAAGGATCCTGCGCGGTGATCGCCGCGATCTGCGCGTAAGCCGTGTTCAAATCGTAATCTTCCACGGCGCGCTTGGCCACTTCCACCGAGCGCTTGAATTCCTCGTTTTCAATTTTCGCAAATTCGAATTTTTGTTCCTGGAAGCGCGGCGCGAAATAATCCACCAGCTCGCGCCCAACCGTCTGCAAGCATTTATCCACGGCCGCTTCGGGCGTGGGCAGGCTGCCATAGTCGCCTTTGCACTTTTTGTCCTCGGATTTTTGCCGGCTATCCTTCGATCCAATCACCTGGCCGGTGGCCACGTGCACGAAACGCACGGTCGCGCTCACATGAGCGGTCAGCTTTTCGCAATCCACTTCATATTTGCCCTTGTTTTTTTCCTCGCGCGTTTCTTTGATCCAGCGATCTTCCACGGAAACATTCAAAGTTCCGATCAGCATGGCCTCCACGCCGAGCATCTGCCCCACTTGCGCGGCCGTGGCTTCATTCACCACGCCGCTTTGCCCGAGCTGCAGCTCGTCCATCACCCGTTGAAACTGGCTGCGCTCGACCACGTTGAAAACATTCGTATAGGCGCCGGTTTGAAAAGTTTTTCCTTCTTTTTTGCTGAAGCCGAGAAAGCCGCTGCTGACGTCCCTGACGCCGCGGTCTTTTTCCAGCAAATGCGCCATCATCAAATCGGCCAGTTTGCTGCCGCTGTCGGCAAAACGATTTTGATTTCTTTTGGCTTCGCTGGCTTTCTCGATCGTGTTCAGGATTTTATCCAAAGTCTTTTTGCTGCCTCCGGGAGCGTCGTCTTCATCGTAATTCGAAGTCACGGTGAAATCGGCAATAGCCACCTGCTTGACGCCTTCCAGCAATTGTTCCGGCGGCGTGAGCACGAAACACTTTAAATTTTGGGCAGGCGCAGGCAGGGCGATCACGCTCAATGCGAACACGGCCCGCAACGCGGCACGCCATAAACGAGACGCAATACGCATGGTTCTTCCTCCGAAAAATGTTCTCACTCACAATTCCACGATTTGATGCTGAAAGCCCTCCAGCTCCAACTCCTCATAAATTTTGCGCACCAGGCCTTTGCCGTATTTACACAAAAACGGAATCAAATTCAACTGGCGTTCTTGCAGATGCTGGTGCGGATAAAAAGCGTTGCTGCCTTTTTCGAGCTGTTGCTGCAAGGTTTCGTTTTTGCGCTTGTGGGCTTGCACGATTTTCTTTTCAATGGTTTCAAGCTGGTGAAAAATTTTGCCTTGTTCTTTGTCCAGAAAAGCCGAGAGCGTGGGATCGAGCGCGGCCGTGCGTTCCTTCACCACTGGCAAGCTTTTGCTCAAGGCTGCGCGCGCCTCGGCCAGCGGCGCGAACAACTCCTCCGGCGTTTCGCGTTTGGCGATACGGTTGAGCAATTGCGCGGGATTTTGCCAAAAATCGGTGAGGCGCAAATCGTACTTTTCCAGCACGTGCAAAATTTTCTTTTCCAAGAGGGTGAGTGTGGCGCGCGGATAAATCGCCGGCATGCGCACGCCGAAAGCTTCGTAAACGCCGCGCAATTGCGCGAAATAAGCGATCTCGGCCGCGCCGGCAACATAGGCAACGGTGGGCAACAAAAAATCCTGCAGCACCGGGCGCAAAATGACGTTCGGGGAAAAAGATTGCGGCGTTTGCTGAATGCGCCGCAGCCATTCTTCTTGCGTTAGACGCAGTGCGCCCCCGGCCGCGGCGTAAACGCCGTCCTGCAGCTCCAAAGCATGGCGCTGGTTATCGACATAAAATAAATTGCAGCGTCCGGCGCGTTGCGGCACTTGCGGCGCATACCCGGCTTGTTCGAGCGCCGCGCTCGCGCGCATCGCCGCAGTTGTCGAAGGGCTGTGCCCGGCAATCTCTTTCGAAAAAATAGGAATCGCGAGCTGCTTGATTGCGGGCGTCGTGGGGTCAAGCAGAACCAGGCCAAATTCCGCCAGCAAAAAACTCAGCCAACGCGCGAAGGCCTCGACCAGCGAACGCCCGGGAGAATACGCCTCCGCCAGCGCCGCGAGCATATCGCTTTTAAATTCAGAAGCTAAAATCGCTTCGTCTAATTGCTGTTGGCAGGCGAGAACACTTTCCGGCAGAATAATGTTAGACATGGGCCGCCGGGTTTCGTTCTCAAAGGTCACGGAAAGATCGAGCAGCGCATTCTCGCGCGTCAAGATGGTGGTGCGATTGACTTCCGCGAGATCGTCGTCGTCCGCGGCCAGCCAGAAAATGGGCACGACCGTGCGCTGCCAAACTGCGCTCAACTTTTCGGCAAGCTTCACGCAGGTGAGCGCTTTGTACAACGTGAACAGCGGTCCGCCGAAGAGGCCGGTTTGCTGGCCGGTCACGACAGCGACACTGCCGGCTTGAGCCAGGGCGTCGAGATGGCGGCGAGTTTTTTCACTTGCGCCCCAGGGTTCATTTTGTTCCGCAAGAATCGCGGCGATTTGCGGCCGGGGATATTCACGGCCGGCAATCGCCTGCACGCCGTCTGCGGCAAGCGCGCGATAATCGGCGTCGTAAAAATCGGCGAGCTGTTCAAACTGAGCGGTGTAAGCAAGAAATAGCTTGTTGACGCCGCGCATTTCGGCGACCGGTATGTTGGCAAGTTCGCGCATGCAAGCTCTCAACTCCATTCTGTCATTCAAAGACCCAACCCGGACAAGCAGGAACCAAAAAGGTAAAATTGTTTGACGGTTTGGCTGTTGACGGTTCGCCGGTTAAACCGTCCAACAGTCAAACCGGCGAACCGTCAATTTTTTTGCTTTTTCAAACGCACCTAAGCTATAAAAAAATCGCCTTCGATGCCAAATGAATTTTCCAAAATTTTTGGTTTTATCGTTTTCAGTGTCATTCCCGCGAACGCAGGTTTCGAACTCGAGACTCTCCCGGTTCTAAGAAGGCATTTGAAAAGTCATTATATACTGTCATTGCGAGCTGACTTTATCGGCGAAGCAATCTCATTTTATGAAGTTACACGTTGCGAAGAGATTGCCTCGGCAAAAAGACGCCTCGCAATGACTCGGCAAACGGGCTTTTCAAATACGCTCTAAAGCTTTTGATTTAAAACTGCCCGCGCTGCGCCACTTGACATTCTCACCAGTCTTCTTAAATTGTCACATTCATAAAATAAGGCGATATCAGAAAAATGTATTCGATCTGAAAGCCCATGGCCGATCTTTCCGTCGAAGAAATTCCAATTACCTTCTCCTTTCGCCCGTCGCCATTTATCGAAGCGTTAGCCAATGAAGCTGCATTCGATTTGAGGTCCGATCAAGGCTGGTCTTTTTATCGAGCCAAGCTCGATCTGCACCATCTCGCCCTGCTGCGGGAATTTGACGAGCTGCTGTGCCTGGACACACTCAAGAACGTCGAGCGCTATTGGTATCAAGTCGAGACCGTGAAGAAAGTGCTCAAACAAATGCGCGGCCGCGTGTTGCTCTCGGATGAAGTGGGCCTGGGTAAAACTATTGAAGCGGGCATGTTGATCAAAGAATATCGCTTGCGCGGCTTGGTGCGCAATGCGCTCATTCTCACGCCGCCGGCCTTGGTCTCGCAATGGCAGGAAGAGATGCTGGCGAAATTCGATCTGAGTTTCGTGACTACTGAGGAAGTCGAGGTCAAACGCCATCCCGAGTTTTGGCGCGAGCAGCCCTGGATCATTGCTTCGCTGCACACGGCGAAATCCAAAACCAATTTCGATCTGGTTGCGAGTGCGCAATACGATCTCGTGGTGGTGGACGAGGCGCACCATCTCAAAAACAAAGAAACGGTGGCGTGGAAATTGGTGAATGCGTTGCAGAAAAAATTCATCTTTTTGCTCACCGCCACGCCGGTGCAAAACGATTTGATGGAATTGTACAATTTGCTCACCCTGCTCAAGCCAGGCGTGTTGGCGACGGAGCAGCAATTCCGCAAAAATTACGTGGCGCGCGGCGATAACCGCCAGCCCAAGAATGCCGAAGCACTAAAAGATTTGCTGCGCGAGGTTATGATTCGCAACACGCGCAGCTTGGTGGACGTGAAGCTGCCCAAACGTTTTGCTACAACGATTACAGTGACGCCTTCGCCCATTGAAAAAGAATTGTACGAGCGCATCACTGCTTACGTGCGCCGGCATTCGCCGCAGCTCAAAGGGCTGGAACGGCTGGCGCTCAATCATTTGCTGATGCAGGCCGGCAGCAGCCCATTTGCATTGGCAAGCTCGCTGACCTCGCTCAAGAGCCGGGCCAACGGCGCGGCCGCAGAGATCGACGAAGTGTTGGCGTTGCTCAAAGACGTGCGCGAGACTGAGAAGGGCAAGCAGCTTGTGCAGCTCGTGCAGAAGAACAGCGCGAAGAAAATGGTCTTCACCAGCTTTCGGCATACTTTCGATTATCTTGCTGCGCGGTTTCGCGAGGCAGGTTTGGCGTTTGCCGAATTTCGCGGCGGCATGACCGCGGCGCAGAAAGACGAAGCGATTGCAGCGTTTCGCGACAATATCGATTTGTTGCTGCTTACCGAAGTCGGCGCCGAAGGCCGCAATTTGCAGTTCTGCCAGACCATCATCAATTACGACCTGCCGTGGAATCCCATGCGGCTGGAGCAGCGCATCGGCCGCATTCATCGCATCGGCCAGACCAAAGACGTTTTTGTGTTCAATTTCTGCATCAAGGAAAGCATCGAAGAATACATGCTCTACATTCTCGACCAGAAGATCAACATGTTCGAGCTGGTCATCGGCGAGATCGACAGCATTCTCGGCAATCTCGACACGGAAGAAGAGTTCAGCGACATCATCGTGGATATTTGGCTCAGCTCGAACCAAAAACAGGAAGTCGAGCAAAAGATCGAAAATTTTGCCGAGCAACTTCTACAAGCGCGCGCGACGTATCAGAAAACGAAGGAACTGGACGAAGCGCTGTTTGCGGAGGAGTTTGAAGTGTGACTGGATGCTGGATGCTCGATGCTGGCGATGCAGGATATCATGCAGTTTGTCACCATAAATAACAAAATAAATTACATCACAAAAGGAGGGCAAAAGCATGGTTACGAAACAAGTACGTAGTTATCGGGATTTGGAAATTTGGCACTTGGCGAGAGAGCTGGTAGTAGTTGTGCATAAGATGACGCTCGAAAAGTTGCCGAAGTTCGAGATGTATGAAGAGGGCAGCCAGATTCGGCGATCATCGAAATCCATCTCCAGCAATATTGTCGAAGGTTACGGGCGGCGCAGATACAAAAATGATTATATCAAGTTCTTGACTTACGCCCTGGCTTCGTGTGATGAGACGCGAGACCATCTTGAAATAATTTTCGCAACCGGCTCGCTGGCTGATCAAACAATATATAACGACTTGCATCATCGTTATGACATTTTGGGCAGGAAGATCAACAACTTTCTGCAAACCGTTATCGCCGAGCATCTTGCGCCCAAAGATCAAATCGGTCAGCAAATATTTCCTGACCAAGAAGAATAAGCATCGAGCATCAAGCGACCAGCATCAAGCATCAAGACCATGCCCCAACTCATCGACACCATTTCTGAAATTCTCGAGCTTGCCGGCGCAGCGGTGGAGAGAAATCACCAAAGCCTGGAGGCTTTATTGCCGGCGGAGGCTGCGCGCGCGTTGCAGCTTCGCGAGCATGCTGTGCTCAATTTTGATCCCCAGGCCGGCAATGGCAGCGGCGAGCTGGTGACGTATCAATCGGAATTGGTTGACCGCTTGTTTGATCTGATGCAAAACAAAGGGTTTTTTGCCGAAATCAAAATCGCAGATCAACACGTCAAGCAAGGCACGGCGGCGGCGGCGCAGGGCCGTTTCACGGCTCTCAATGGTCTGCTGAAAGCAGTGGGAGCGGTGGAGATGCGTTTGAATTATGCCTGCGTGAATTTCAAATACACCGCGAGGTCGGATGAGAAGAAAGAGGGATTCGTGCGCGCGGTGATCAATGAGCACACTTTGAGCGCAGTGCCCGGGCTTATCCCACAGTTGCAAATGACCACCTATAGCGAAGGCGAGGGTTATCTGGGCCTGGAGGCGCAGCCGTTTAAACAAGTTTATGTCGTTGCTCGCCGGCAGGCGCAACAAATCATTCGCCACGAGCTGGCGGATTTTCAACGCAGCTTGCGTCGCCGTTTGCAGCGCGACGTGTCGAGACTGAACGAATATTATCAGAGTCTGATCGACGAGATTCGCCGCAAAATTGCGCGGCGGCAACTCGAGGGCAAAGAGCGTGAAGATCAGGAAGGCCGCGTGCGCGCCACGGAGCTGGAGCGCAATCGCAAAATCGCGGATGTGCATGCCAAATACGCCGTCAAAGTCGAGATGGAGCCTATCAGCTTGCTGCGCCTCAATCTCCCGGCTATGGTGGTGACCGCTGAACTGCGTTGCCGCAAGCTCTCCCGCGAAACCTCATTCATATGGAATCCGCTCCTCAAAGAGTTCGAAGCCGCGCCGTGTGAAAGCTGCGGCGCCGAGCTTTATGCCATGCAGTTGTGCGAAGAAAAGCTGCACCTGCTTTGCCGGGATTGCGCGCAATGCGAAAAATGCCAACGCAGCATTTGCCATCGCTGCCATCCCGGCAAATGCCCGAAGTGCGGGGAGATTTTTCAGCGTATTTGAAACAAACCTGACGATAAAAGCGTCGCTTCCCGCGAATTGAGAAAGGCCAAGGATTTTGTTGACGCCATAAACTTGGAGCTGAATAAATGAGACTCAATTATAAACAAGAAGAACTCGTCGAACAATTGGCGAAGGAAATCGAAGCAAGATTTCCAGACGTCAAATTTGTGGAAGCCAATCCCAGCCCTGAAAATGATCGCACACTCTGGCTTGAGTTCACGCGGCCTCCCAATGATGATTGCCTGATGGAGATCATCGAATATGCCAGCAATCGCACGATGGACATTCTGCTCGATTACGGTTATCATATGTTGGTCATGCCGATTGTGGGAAACGGAGTCACAGTCATCCAGGCATGATCCCTTTGGAATCAATGCGATTGCAAGTTTAGCTTATGCGAGTCGTTTTTTCGCCAAGATATTCACTGCGTTTGCCCCATTTCGATTGAGATTCCCCAGCCCATCATAAGCCGCATACTTATACGCATCCGACAAACTGGGGTAATTATAAACCGCATGTATAAACGCATCGATTGTGCCACCGGCGGCCAGCACTTGCGCGCCGAGATGCACCAGCTCGGAAGCCATTTCACCGATCAAATGAACGCCGAGCAATTTTTTATCGCTGGGGGAAAACACCAGCTTGAGCATGCCGCTCAAATCACCAATGATTTGGCCGCGCGCATTGTTTTCATAATAGGCCCGCCCGACGAGATAGGGCAGTTTCTTTTTTTGGCAATCGTCCTCTGACAATCCCACCATCGAAATTTCCGGAATGGTATAAACCGCCAGCGGCAAGATCGGCGACACTTGCTCTTTGTAACGCAAGTTGAAAGCATGCACCATGGCCACGCGCGCCTGTTCCATCGAAGTCGAGGCCAATGCCGGAAAACCGATCACATCGCCGGCCGCATAAATGTTAGGCACACTGGTTTGATATTTTTCATTGACGAGAATCAAACCGCGGTCACCCATTTTGACGCCAAGATTTTCCAGACCCAACTCGGCGACGTTGCTTTGCCGTCCGGCCGCGAATAGCGCAATTTCACCTGCCAACAATTCTCCGGTTTTAAGTTTCAGCTCGACGTGACTATTGCCGGCGTTGATCTGCACCACGCGATCATTAAAAATGAAACGCAGACCCAAGCCTTCCAATTGCTGCTGCAAGCGTTGCGCGATTTCGTAATCCACAAAAGGCAGCAGCCGGTCGCGCGAATCCACCAAAGTGACTTGCACGCCCAGCGCTGTGAAGATGGATGCGTACTCCGATCCGATCACCCCGCCGCCCACAATGATCATGCTTTTGGGAATGTGGCTCATGTGCAGAATGGAATCGGAATCGTAAATCACTTGATGATCGAAAGGAACATCCGGGGGATGATATGGAGAGGAGCCGGTGGCAATAAGAATAACGCCGGTGGTGAGATCGAGGCCGGCGCCATCAGAGCGCTGCACGCATACGGTATGCGTGTCTTTGAGTGTTGCCACGCCATGTACAAGCTCAATGTGGTGCTTCTCGAGATTGCGTTGAATCAGCCCCCATTGGTTTTCAACGACAATGCCCTTGCGATACATGAAATCGCTGACGGTAAGATTATCCTTCAGCGAATAGTCGATGCCGTAAAGTCCGCGTTGGCGTAATCCGGAAAAATAAAGCGCAGTCTCGCGCAGCGTTTTGGAGGGCACGGTGCCGGTATTGATACCCGCGCCGCCAAGATATGGGCTGCGCTCCACCAGTGCCACTTTCTTGCCGAAGTATGCAGCCTGCGCTGCGCCCTTTTCACCGGCCGGGCCGGAGCCAATGACGACTAGATCGTAATCATAAGCAGCGTGCATGTGATCATCCTGAAAGTTTACGGAGCGGTATTGAATCCTTCGCTTAAATTTACCGCCCGAGGCGCAGGTTTGAAGAAAAATGTCTCAAGGCACGGATCGCTCCTGTTTGGGAAATGGCAGGACTTCGAGGCACCACACTTTCACTGTTTTATCCTCACCGCTGCTGGCCAACCACTGTCCATCGGGACTAAAAGCGACGGAGTGGGCATCGCCGGAATGCTCTGCTAGGGCCTGCTGGAGAGTACCATCGCGGACCTGCCACAGACGAATAGTCTTGCCCTTATCACCGCTCAGCCGGTCACCCACAAGCTGTTTCCACAGCGTCCCAATGTTTCCCTTCTCGCGGCTGCCGTTGGCCAGCCACTGCCCATCTGGGCTGAAGGCTACCGCGTAAACGTGCTCCGATCCGCCCGTGAGGGTATTCACCAGACTGCCGTCGTGCACGCGCCAGAGTTTGATGGATGAATCGTCGCCGCCGGTGGCAAGCAATTGGGAATCCGGGCTGAAGGCAACAGACCACACCGTACCTTCGTGCCCGGTCAGCGTTCGCCTGGACTGAAGGCGACCTCCCACACCATCTCGGAATGGCCCGTGATCGTTTGGCGCAAATGAGCTTTTAGGTTGGGCTTTAGCGCGGGCTGCTGGGTATTGCAGCCCAAGCAGGACAGGCACAAACAAAGGAGCCATTGGGCATGGCGACTATTCAATATCTTCGCCCTCTTAACCGGATCTTATTTTCCGCCGCGAAGCGATTTTCAACTCGTCATGCTTCGCTTAGCATCTCTACTGTCGCTGAGGCCACTTTGTTCTCGGCGATGAAGCACACGGTACAACGCCGCACAGAAGCTGCCAGCTAGAACGGTGGCAGCCATGTCCCAAGGATCGATGGGGTTGCCCATGAGCGGTTGCGCTGCTTCGTAAAGCACCAAACCGATTGTCACCGAGAGGATCACACCTTATTCTTGACGAACTACAAAGCAGTCAAGTTTTTCAATGTATTCAAATATCTTGAGGGAATTTTTTGACATTGTGGAAACACAAGTTTGAATTCTGATCTGTTATCCGGCTTGACCGCGCATCAACGTTTCTTCTGCTAACGAACCTCATTCATTAGATGATTCATCAGATTCTGCAGCTTGGGAGCGGCGGATAATTCGGACCACTGATTTTTGCATGCGCGGCAGCTCGCCGCTCTGGCCTCGCATGAGCTGAACTTCCCTGATCATTTGCCAGGCCGCAGCAAAGCGGCCAACATCCCCCACTTTTTGCCAAAATTCAACATCGAAGGATCTATCATCGTGCTGATCGCGATGGATTACACGCGACATGACCACACGGTTTTGGGGCTGATCGGTTTTGTTCATAAATTCGTTCATCGGTGCTCATGTTTTGTTCGGTTCGAAAGCACTTGTTTGGGCCTTGGCGACGTGGAAAGAATTCAAGATTTTTTCTTTTTTATAGCCTCCAACCGTCGAACATCAAGCAAATCCTGCTCCCGCCCGGCAGTTTTCTTGGCATGAATTGTATCGTCGTGGCTCAACACGAAAACTTGTTGGTCTTCATAAGCGCTGCTAGCGCGATTTTTCCACGCTTCGTCAAAATCAAGACCTTCAACGTTCATAATAATGTCAATGCGATTAGGTGCTATGCCCATCTGAAACACAATATCCGGATTGCTCAAATCTTCCAAGGTTAAATCGCTTAATGGTGCGCCAAATTTTATCAGCGCGTTCCATACCTTCCGGGCGTTATCCGGTGTCGCCTCTGTCCAAATATCCAAATCTTTGGTATAACGTGGCTCGGTGTGATAAATAACGGCGTAAGCGCCAACGATCAAATATCTTGCGCCCGCCTCGTTTAAACACTGCAATAAATCTTTGAAATCGCGATTGCCGTTCATTTTTCTCCCAACGATCCAGCGAAGCTTGCCTCAAACCGACAAGTAAAAATGGGACACAAAACTGACCTCGCACAAAATTATTTGTTTTTGTGTCGTTCTTTTCATCAAATAAATTTGGCAAAAAATTCAATGAAGCACAATCTTTATTTCCTGGCAAGTTTGTTTTTGATTTCCTTCATGTAATGCACCAGGCTTTTAAAATTGAATTTGTATAAAACAAACAAACGGAAAGGCAGCAATGGCCCCAGTTGCGGCGGCGTTGCGTTTTCGCCGGCATCCTGCCAGGCGGCGCCAAGATCAAAGTAGTACGATTTTTTACAAATGATAATGCCGCAACGCGGAATTTGATAGTGCGGTAGCGCTGCTTCGAAATACCCCACCGTAAATCCCACGCCGCGCAAACGCTCCAACAAATCCCGGCCATATTGGCGATACTCCAGGGTGGCGCCGCTGCCGCCATGATAGTGCGGCGAAGTGAGATGGATATCGCGATCACCCTGCACTTCCACGCGCACCAGAGTTTGGAGACGCTGGTGATCATAAGGCACGGTGAGAATGAAAAGGCCTTCGGGTTTCAAAGTGCGATACACTTCTTTAAAACCCTTGAGGTCCTCGCGCACATGTTCGAAAACTTCCGAAGCGATAATCACCTCAAAAGTTTCATCAGCGAATGCCAGCTGTTGAATGTCGGAATATTTTTTCGGGTCTGCGCCGTGTTTGATTTTTTCCGGATCAAATTCCGGAGCGTCATAATCAAACTTCTCGCGCAGAAACACGGCTTGCGGGCCGCCGGGGCAAGGTTCCAAAATTTTGAGATTTTTATTTTTCGGCCACAAATATACCGGCTGCTCTTCCAATCCCAGCATTTTGCCCAGAGCATACATCACCAGCCGATTGCGGGCCGAGGCCGAGCAATTCTCGCAATGCCAGCCTTCACGCCCGCGATCGGAAATCAAAAAACGGCCGCGATGGCCGCAAATATTGCAGTGGGGTTTTATGGTCATCAATGGGTCCGTAATGCGTAAGACTGAGACTTAAGATGCAAAACGCAAGACGTAAAACGTGAGGTAAAGCATGGACGGAAAAAAATATTGCGTCGAGATTACTTTCTCATCACCGCTACCATATTACCATCGGCGTGTTCAAATGGCGGAGAAAAATCAATGGCGCGAAAGCCGAGTTTTTGCGCAAACAACTTCAGGCTCTTGTGGTCGAAAATATGCAAATGCTCGAGCGGCTTCAGCGCTCCCCAATTTCCCTTCTCGGTGCGGGCCTGCTCGCAGCCGCCATCGGGAGTTTGCACCACCAAGATGCCGTTCGGCTTGAGAATGCGATAAATGATGGCCACATCTTCGGCCGGCGCTTCAAAATGCTCGATCACATCGATGGCCGTGATCGCATCGAACATATTCGCGGTGAAGTGGCGCTGCGCTTCAATGAATCGTCCGGGAAAAACCTGATGGGCAAAGCGCTTGAACTTCCTGCGAAAGGGTGTAATCAATTCCGGCACAATTTCAACGCCGTAGACGTTCCAATCATGCGCCAGCGCGGCGGCCAGGAGAAAGCCTTTGTTGCATCCGATATCGAGCAGCTTGGGTTGGTCTTTGGCGCCGGCAATGGCGGCGGCAACAAACTTGAAGACGAGTTGCGCCCGCGTCATGGAGCGCTGAAAATTTCGCACCATGGTAAAGCCGCGAACATGCGCCACCAGTTTTCTGCGCCAGGATTTTAGCGCACCGCCGTGATATGACTTGTAGAGTTTTTGGTTGGATTCTACTTTATCGACAAAAATAAGGCCGCATTGCGAGCAGCGCAGATAGTCGTATCCCGCCACGGCATGATAGTTTGTGACCAACGCCGCGCTCGCGCAGATGAAACAGGATCTCATGGGGCACCATCCATTGTCGAAGGGTTTGCGTTTTTAAAAAATATTCAATAATGTAATTATGGAAAATAAATCGAAACAGTCAAACCGGAAGTATATTTTGTTTACAGGACAAAAATGATTGCTCAAGATGTTGAGCGCAATAACGCAGACTGGCTTGCCGCTTTGGGCGGTGAAGGCTTGGCGGCACGGGAGGCCTTTCGCGATCTCACCAGTGTGCTGCGGCGCAACTTGAGTCGCGCGCTTGGGAATCGCGCTGGCGTCGACGATACCGCAGTGGAAGATTTTGTTCAAGAGGCTTTGATGAAGATCACACGCAACCTGGGCAGCTTCCGCGGTGATAGTCGCTTTACAACTTGGGCGACGGCCATTGCCGTGCGCACGGCCATGACGATGCTGCGGCGTGCGCATTGGAAAAATGTGTCGCTGGAGGAGATGGCGTTGGACAGGTTGGAACATGGCGAGTCGATGCCAACACAGGAACAGGACAACCAGCGCCGGGAGGTCGTGCATTTGCTAAATAAGTTGATCGGAGAGGAGCTCACCCCGCGCCAGCGCGAAGCCGTGCTGGGCTCATTGGCCGGCGTTCCGCAGGCCATTTTAATGGAGCGACTTGGCCTCAACCGAAACGCGCTCTACAAACTGGAGCACGACGCTCGCAAGAAGCTGAGAGCGGGCCTCGAACAGAATGGCATCCGCGCCGAGGATGTAAGAGAACTCTTTCACGAGTAGTCAGAGGATGATGAGGACATATTATGAAGCTTACACCTGAAATACTCGACGGTCTTGTCCGGAGCATCGCGGCGACTCGTCC
>Ga0247727_10005485_pt1 | contig 25682 bp, 21 predicted proteins | sample WisWelCaveWW1625_FD_202498 | JGI IMG/M metagenome (GOLD analysis project Ga0247727, IMG submission 202498) | Biofilm microbial communities from Wishing Well Cave, Virginia, United States - WW16-25 | ecosystem: Environmental > Aquatic > Deep subsurface > Groundwater > Cave microbial mat | place...
CGTGTGGAACAAGTACAAAAGCACCAGCGTCCACAACGGAACCAGATATTCTTCACTGAGGAATTGTCCGCCAAACCAAATCACCATGAAGCCGAGTCCGGCTTGAATGATTCCAAATCCGAATTTCATCGGAATGTTGGGGTCCATTTTCTTTTGTTTGAGCCGCAGCCACATCACAGAAAAGATTGAACCGAATATCAATATGAACCCCGGGTTGAAAAACTGCGTTACCGATGCGGGCATAATGCCTCCGAAGATTCCGCGATCTACATTCCGCAAGGCGAACAGCGTCAGGGAAGTTCCTGCCTGTTCAAATACTGCCCAAAAGACTATATTAAATAACAGCAACAGGATGAGGATGATCATCCGGTCACGGGCTATATTTCCGTCCTTTATTCCGGCAAGCAGGAGGTTTATCACCACGTAGATGGCGATTGCGATGAGCAGGTAATCCATCACCTCGTTGTAATTAATCAGCATGTAAAGAACCGGAATGAAAAGAATGGAAAGAATTGCAGTCACATGAAAACGGGTAAGCGGACCGATCCAGGGTGCGTTCAATAGTGTCTCATCCGGTGGCTGTGCAGCGTGTTCATATTTGGCTTTGCCGGTCATAAAAGTCACCACACCGGCGATCATTCCGATGCCAGCCAGTCCAAAGCCGTATTGGTAACCGTAAACCTCTCCAACCCATGCACAAAGAGTGGTGGCCAGAAGGGCGCCGATGTTGATCCCGATATAGAATATCGTAAATCCGGAATCCCTTTTGGGGTCGCCTTGTTCGTATAGTTTTCCTACGATACTTGAAATGTTGGCTTTGAAATACCCATTGCCCACGATGATTGTTCCCATCCCGATCATCAGGAACATTTCATTTCCGCCGAGGATCAGGAATTCCCCGATTGCCATGATAATTCCTCCAAGGATCACCGCATTTTTATATCCAAGCAATTGATCGGCTATTTTTCCTCCCAATACAGGCGCAGAGTAAACCAGTGCCGTGTAAGCGCCGTATATGGCGAAAGCTTCGCCGTCTCCCTTCATCAACGAATCAACGAGGTATAGCGTCAGCAAGGCCCGCATCCCGTAATAGCAGAAACGTTCCCACATTTCTGAAAAGAAAAGGACATACAGTCCCTGTGGATGGCCTTTTTGCGGAATTGCCTGTGCCTGCGACATGATTGCTTTTTTAGGTTGGGCCGGTTGCGTTTTTTTACACGCAATTTTTGGAAAGGAACAAATCTAAACCATCTGCCTGATTATGCAAAAATCGCAGGTTCCGGTCAGGGATGCCGTGTCAATTCGTTCCGGTCGGCAAATCCAAGGAAGCGGTCGTGAATGCTGCCTTCCTTCCTTTCATCCTGAAGTGCCCTTGCGAATTTCTGAATGCTCTCCGCTGCTGCTTTGTGGCCTGAATTCGTAAAATGTCGGTTTTCTTCAAAAAAAAGCCGCTTTCCCTTCTTGATTTCTTCCAGGAGGTCAGGCGCGAGATTGTGAAAATGATACCCTTCACATTCAACAGACCGGAAGAAATCATCGAAGAATATCAGGTCCATCCTGTCCGTCCATTCAAACTGTTCATTTGCTATTCCCTGGTTCAACTGATCGTTGGAAGGAATCAAAACCGTCAGCACGAATTGCCGGCGCTCATAGGCAACCTGATGAAATTCCCGCAAAATTTTCGCCATGCCGATCAGAAGTTCGGACTTCTTGCCGGGCAGCGCCACTTCCAGAAACTCCTCATCATTGCGGATTCTGACCGTGCCAAACGGATTCCGGTCGAATTTGAAATAATTGAGCATTTCCGATTCCGGAAGATAGCACGACAGATTCTGCCTTCTGATTTCTGTGGGCGAATACAAGACGGGTTCTACCCTGATTTCTTCGCCGGAAAATTCAGTTCCGGGCCTGCGAAACACGAAAAATGGATCCCCGGACTGTCCGATTTCGAGAAAATCATTTCCCACATACAACATGAGGACAACGGTATCTGCCTGCAATTCGGGCATGGAACGATACAACAACAATTCCTGTATGGGACTGAAACCCGACACGCCGAAATTGTAAACTTTCCTTGACCAGAGGGCGCCAAGTTTTTCGAAAACCGAACTGAATAAAGAATCTTCAATCACTTCACACCCAAATGTAAATGAATCGCCAAAAAATGCGACTGCTCCATTTCCGCCTGTTGCATGTTTCTCTTCCTTTTCTTCCTTGCTGAACCTGCCCCTGAATCCGCCATCATTTGTTTCAAATTCATGTTTGCTCTCATGTGTTTCATATTGAAATTGCGCAGATGGGATTCCCCGCCAGCCCGTCAGTTCGTCGGCTTGCAGATGTTTGAGCAGGACTTTTCTCTCAAATGGAAAAAACAAACGAACGAGAATTTCAATTGCGACACCGGTCAGCAGCAGCGAAATGATTGTGATCCGGAGATTGCGCAACAAGCGAAGCAGCTTTTGCGGAAACTTCTTCTGAATTCCCAGAAAAATCAGAAAGACGCCGAATCCGCAAAGAAAGACTTCCATGATGAAGACTGCATTTCGCATCATCCCCGATTCAATCCGATCGTTGGAACTCACATACAATTCAATCATCAGCGGATTCATGATGATTCCTGCTGCAATGAATGCAAATCCGTAAAAAATCAGCACAAACCTTGCCCCTTTTTGTTCAGGATTCAGCATTTCCGCTCTTTCAGGCAGGATGAACAGATGTTTTTCAAAATCAGCAGTTTATAGGCAAAAAATCCGGTGTAACACCAAAACAATTGTTAACTTTGTTGTTCGGATTAGCTCCATCGTTTCCGGAAAGCCTGTAAGACCCGAAAATAGCATGAATTTCGTCGCGCATTATTTCCTGGATCGTCATCGCCGGGAAAGTGATTTTGCAATCGGCGTGGCAACACCTGACCTCATGTCTATTTACAACGCCGGACTGCGCGTGAAATATCACCATGTGTACGGCATTGAGGATTCTGTGAAAAATGGAGAACATGGAACATTTTTCAACGGAGTGATCCGCCATTTTGAAGTAGATCGCATTTTTCATTCTTCAGAATTTTTTTTCCAGGAAACGAGGTGGTTTTCTTCAAAACTTGCCGAAGCCCTTCACCAGGAAACCATTCCCCGGAAATTTTTCGTTTCTCATGTTCTCCTGGAATTGATACTCGACAAAGTTCTGATCCGGGAACATCCGGGAATTTTAGACGAATACTACAATCACTTTGACAATGCCGACAACAAAGTCATTCGTCTTGCGACAGAATCGGTCACCGGGCACTCGCTTCCCAACTACGAGAATTTCCTCCGCAAATTCCGCGAGAACGAATACCTGTTTCACTATACCGAATGGAATCATATTCTCTTTGTGTTAAAGCGTATTTTGCGGCGGGTGAATATTGAAGACGACCGGTTCACCAATTCCCCCGATCTGGTGCATGTTTTGGAGGAATTTGAGCAACGGCTCGCACTTGCCTACCATGGAGTATTCGGCGAAATCGTAAGCCAATCGGCCTGAATTTCCTGTCCCCGGCAGGACAGGGACGAATTTCTGCATTGAATTCTGTCCTTCCTTAGCTTATATTTAGTACTTATTGAACCCGATGAATCCCTTCAGAATTGCATTTTTGTCCTTGTTCGCCTTGTTTTTTCTGCAGCCTGACCTGTACGGGCAGGGAGTACGGAAATACAGCAATGAGTTCCTGAAAATTGGTGTTGGCGCCCGTGCAGCCGGTATGGGAAATGCCCAAACTGCCATCGTCGAAGATGCAACCGCAGGGTATTGGAATCCGGCCGGTCTGAACCTTGCACCCAAGGCGCCTTCTCTCGCACTTATGCACTCTGAATATTTTGCCGGCATCGCCAAATATGATTACGCAGGGTTCTCTCTTCCCATTGATGAAAAACGCCGTTTCGGAATTTCCATGATCCGCCTTGGGGTGGACGATATCGCCAATACACTCAATCTGATTGATGCGAATGGGAATATTGATTTCGATGCCGTCGAAAGATTCTCCGTTGCAGATTTTGCAGTCATAGTTTCCCTGGCTCAGAAAATGGATATCCTCAATGGCCTTAACATCGGCGGAAGTTTCAAAGTCGTCAATCGCACTGTCGGAAAATTCGCCAACGCGTGGGGCTTTGGTCTCGATGCTGGCGCTGTTTATGAAAATGGCCCGATGCGAATTGGATTGATGGTCAGCGACGTCACAAGCACATTCAATGCATGGACATTCAATACCGAAACGTTTGAAGATGCTTTCATCCGTACCGGCAACATCATTCCTGAAAATTCACTCGAGATCACTGCGCCTGCAGCCAAGGCAGGATTCGGTTATTCTTTCCTGGAAGGAAAGAAAATCAGCATCCTCGCTGCCGCCGACCTTGACATCCATTTCGACGGAAAACGCAATGTCCTCGCCAATATCGGTGGCATCAGCCTTGATCCTCACCTCGGTGCCGAAATCGGATACAAACGTGCCGTCTTCCTTCGCGGCGGATTCAAAAACCTTCAGGAGGTGCCCGGCAAAAATGGAAACGATGTGTATTCCCTGTTTCCAACTATCGGAGCCGGATTTGCCCTGCGCAGTTTTCACGTGGATTATGCCCTTTCCAACGTCGGAAACTTCTCACAAACCCTCTATTCACATGTATTTTCCCTGAAATATGATTTCAAACGTGTAAGACAATAAGTCTTTTTGAATTGAACAACAGAACACGATTTTATTTATATTGATTACACTTTATCCGCGTCAAAACCCGAATATGTTTCGCACAAGCTGCCTGATTCTCTTGCTGACTTGCAGTTTTACCGGTGGTTGGTCACAATTGACCTATTCAGACAGCAATCAGACTGTTCCCGGATTGTACAAGCCTTATGTATATTTCAATGAATGGTACAAACCCTCACAGGTTTATGTCAAATTGCTTGTGGCGACCGACGGGATTTACCGGGTCACAGCAGCCGAACTCATCACAGCAGGAGTTCCCGTCGCAAGCATTGATGCAGACAACTTTCATTTGATTTACCGCTCCGTCGAAGTTCCCGTTTATGTTGACAAAACCGGTAGTATTCTTGACTCCCTTGAGTTTTACGGTGAACACAATGACGGATCCATTGATTCCGTCTGGTACCGCGACCCTGCCCTTCCCTATAGCGGCACTCACAATCCCGATATGATGCCCGATCCGCAAAAATCACTCTGGACGGATACTTCAGCATATTGGCTGACCTGGGACAATTCGCCGGGATTGCGCTTTGCGAGCCACAACAACACCAATTATGGAAGCTTCACAGCCGAGCCTTACTTCAGATTTGAAACAAAAGCCGATTTCGGCTTCGGCGAATTCAACTTTGGCGGCGGCGCTCAATATGACATTTTCAATGCCTTGAATTCTGATTATGTAATTGGCGAAGGATATGTCGGCAAGCGATTTTACAACGGCGGTCCCTGGATTGAAAACGTTCAGACTCCTTATTTTGCAAATTCCGGAAATCCGAGCGGATGGGTTACGCGGCTTCACGGGAGATCAAGTTGGGAGCACGACTGGGAAGTGACATTGGATGGAAATGCGATTCTGATAAACAAAGACACCGGGATCATCATCGAAACCTTTACAGGCAATTATTCCACGCCATTGGGTTCGCAGGCCACATTTATTTTCGACGCGCACGGTACAATGAACGGCAATACCGACAACAATCACGTTTGTGTTTTGTCGCTGGATTATGACCGGCAGTTCAACCTGGGGGGAACTTCTTTGATCAGAATGAAGAATTTTACGAAATCCACCGAAGCATATTTCAGCTTCCAGAATCCCGATGCTGTTTCCAAAGGCTGGGCATGGGACCTTTCCAAATCGGTACGGAGCGAAGGCAATATGAATGCAGGGAAGATGGATATCATTGCCAGCGGCGAAACGGGTCCCCGGCAAATCGTTATCGTTACAGACAAGGGGGTTCAAACTCCCGTGATTGTCCCCAACCATTCCATGGCCAATTTGTCTGACCCGACCGGTGGCGCTGATTTCGTCATTATTACACACAGGAATCTTACCAATTCCGCCATTGCCTACCGGGATTACAGGCAAAACAATGCCTTCAATCAGATGTCTTCGAAACTTGTTTTTGTTGACCAGATCTATGATGAATTCGGGTACGGTTCCCTGACACCTGTTGCGATCAAGAATTTTGTGAAATATGCCCTGGATACCTGGACAAATAAACCAAAATATATTTTCATATGGGGTAAAGGAAAATATACGACGCGTTATACAACAGAGAACCTGGTGCCAACCTGGGGATATCCCGCCTGTGATTACGAATTGGTCTCAAATTTTTATAATGATAAAATCAGTGCGGTTCCGGAGGTTGCCATTGGCAGAGTATGCGTGAGGTACGAATCAGAAGGACAGGATTACCTGGATAAAGTTATTGAATATGAAAGCACTCCCTGGACTCCCTGGATGAAAGAATCCCTTTATTTGGGAGGCGGGGAAGATACCCTGGAGCAGAAGCCCATATTCAATTACATGGCCAAAGGAAGCAACCTTGCTTCTTACATGAATGCCTGGCAAGGTCCCCCTCTTGGTGGCATCGGTTATTATTTCCAGAAATGGAATACGAGCCTCCTGACCAACAGCAGCAATTCGGTAACAGAACACATTTCCGATGGCATCGGCCTTCTTCATTTCTTCGGTCATTCTTCTGCAAATATCTACGATGTTGACATTCAGGATCCATTCAATTATTCGAATTGGGGCAAATACCCGATGATCATTTCATTCGGATGTTACGGCGGGGATTTCACGCTGACCAACCAGAGCTTTGGCGAACGGTTTGTGATCGAAAAAGGCCGGGGATCCATTGGATATCTTGCCAATTCTACGGCCGGATTCCTGTCGCCGCTGGGCGATTTCGGAAAAATGCTGTATCCGCAAATGTTTGGCGACCTTTTTGGAATGCCCATGGGGGATGCCGTCAAAGCGACTTTGGCTGATTACATGAATACCTGGCAAAACGACCAGATGCACCGCAATCACGCGAAGCAACTCAACTTGCAGGGCGATCCTTCCATCCGTTTGTATCATCCCGACAGTCCCGACCTTGAGATTACCGCCGAGAGCATTTACTTCACTCCCGGCAATTTCTCAGCCTCCGATGACTCTTTCATGGTGAATGTCGTCGTCACCAACCAGGGACTCGTGCCCCAGGATTCATTCTACCTGAAAATTGATCAGTTTTCCCCTGGTGGGAATGTTAACTACGTCCCACAAAAATATCCGGCCTTCTATTACAAGGATACTCTTCAATTTCTCATTCACAATTCCATCGGTTCCACCATGGCCGGAATCAATTTGTTTGATGTGTTTGTGGATTCAGACAGTGCGATTTCTGAATATGACGAAACCAACAACCGGGTGATGCACCAGGAATTGATTCCGGGCAACGTGCCGGCGATTTTGTATCCCCTGAAGTTTGCCGTCATTGATACTCTGGATGTCACATTGATGGCCGCTTCCTATGTGCTGGACCGCAAACAAAAAGTAAATTACATCTTTGAAATAGATACGATTCCCGAATTCAATTCACCCATGTTCAGGAATTCCGGCATTGTCGTTGCGCCGAGTTATCTCGCAACCTGGGATGTTCCCTATCAGATGTCTGACAGCATCGTGTATTACTGGAGGGTGCGCCTTGCAAACATCATCCCTGCCGAATGGGCTACTTCATCCTTCAAATACATTCAAAACCGTGAAGGTTGGGCCCAATCCCGGCCACCGCAGTATTTTGAAGATTATTCCGAGGACATTTCCCTCGAAGATGCCACCCGCAAATGGGTATTTGACGATAAAGAATGGGAATTGCATGTGTTTGCTGGTGAATTGTCGCGGCCGGAATACCGCCTTCACAACGGAGTATTCGCAAGTACAAGCGTTCCGGCGCCTGCCGGAGTTTTCTACACCGCCTTTTCAAGGACTACCCTTGAGCCTTACCAGCTTGGCGTTCCGACTTCAGGAGCCTTCGGCGATTGGGCATGGATTTCTTCGATTTTCAATTCCCAGGCTCTTATCAACGCAATCAACGCAACCAATTATGGCGACTGGTTTTTGCTTGCCAACAATTTCGACGCCAAAATCGAAACCTGGAAACCTGAGGTTTATGCAGCCCTGAAACAAATCGGTTGCTCAGACCAGGTGACGAAATGTCAGCCGGGTACCAGCTTCATGATCCTCGGCCGCAAAGGCATTCCCAATTCGGCAATAGAACTTCTCAAACCAAACGGCATAGATCCCAATACTTTTCTTCCCAGGCTGGATCTTCTCACCGACCTCGAATCCAAATATGAGCGGGGCGAAATCTGGTCCACCACCATCGGTCCGGCGCTTTCCTGGGATGATCTGATCTGGGATTGGAAAACCATGGATGCAACCGAGGCAGAAAGAATCTCCGTCGAAGTTCACGGCGTTTCCGCCGATGGATTGAATGATACCTTGCTGTTTATCGCATCTGCCCGCGGAACATATGATCTTTCCACCGTGAATTCAGGAAATTACCCCCATCTGAAACTGATAGCCGATGCAGTGGATTCTGTTTACCTGACTGCTCCCCAAATGAAGCATTGGCATGTGATGTATGAAAAAGCGCCGGATGCTACCATTGACCCGATCACCAATTTTGCTTTCGATAACGATACGGTGATGGAAGGAGAAACGGTAAATGTCAATCTTCATCTTCTCAATCTGACCGATATTGATTTTGCAGACAGCATGCTGGTACATTACCGCCTCGAAAGACTTGACCGGTCCCTGGTTGACCTGGGCGAAAGAAAATACCCGATTCTCCGCGGGGATTCTGCTTACGATATCCAGTTTTCGTTTTCAACGGCTTACCTCGACCTCTCGGGAAATGTAACTTTCCAGGTAGAAGTAAATCCGGATTACGATCAACCGGAACAATACCATTTCAACAATTACTACTCCTACGCATTCTACGTTGAACCCGATTACATGAATCCGCTTCTCGACGTTACGTTTGACGGCCGCCACCTGTCAGACGGAGACATCGTTTCCCCCAATCCGGAAATCACCATCAAGCTCACCGATGAAAATCCATTCTTGCCGGTATCAGATACAGGTTTTGTTGTCAATTTCGGACAAGGATCCGGTACCTTTAATCTGAATCGCGTCTTCATTGACGGAAACCCGCAGATGGAAAAAATCTCCACAGGCAGCTCAGCAGAGAATTCATCCGGGTTGATTTTCAAACCGGGAAAACTGAATGACGGCGAATACAAACTGACCGTGCAGGGATATGACTACCGCGGAAACGCATCAGGAAAATCTGATTATGAAATTACATTCCAGGTGATCAATGAAAGTACAGTGAGTCATGTCCTGAACTACCCGAATCCGTTTTCGAGTTCCACCCGCTTCGTTTACACCCTGACCGGAGGAGATATTCCGGAGAAATTTGAAATCCATATTTTCACGATAACGGGGAAACTTGTCAAGGTAGTGGATTTGGTAGAACTGGGAGAAGTGAAAATCGGTTACCAAATCACCGATTATGCCTGGGATGGCACCGATGAGTTTGGTGATGTGCTGGCCAACGGCGTGTATGTGTATAAGGTCGTCACCAAAGTAAATGGAAAAGAAATCACGCGACGCGACGAAGGAATTTCCGGTTACTTCAGCAAGAATGATTTCGGCAAAATGTACATCATGAGATGACGCCCTGCACTTTGAGGAAATCCTCGCTGATCGGCGGCACCGCTTCCTTCTTGAATTCTTTCAACACCACCTTCGATTCAATAATCGCGATTCCTTCCAGTTTCGACAATTTGTCGGTGATGAAGCGCTGATAGTCGCGGATGGTCGGGACAAGAATCTTGATGAGAAAGTCACCACTACCGGTGATTTGATACGCTTCGACAATTTCCGGAATCCGGGAAATTTCTTCCATCACCGATTCGATTTTGAATGCCGAATGGTAGTTTAACTTCACTTCAATCCAAACCGAAACCATAAATCCGAACTTTTCGACGTTGACAACAGCGCGAAAGGATTCAATAAAGCCGGCGGCTTCCAGCTTCCTGATTCGCTCCAGGGTAGCTCCCGGTGACATGCCAATTTCCGAAGCGAGCTGGGTGTTGGGAATGCGCCCCCGCAATTGCAGAATGCCCAGAATCGCGAGATCCGTTTTGTCAAGTTTCATCTGTATCGCAACAATTAAATGACAATGCACAAGCCTGCCTTCCGGCGAACAAGTGCTTTCCTGAAAAATGCGATCAAGCTGGTTGAAAACCTGACGAATACGCTCTGCCAAAGATATGAATAAGCCCAAGTTTTCCGAATTTTCGTTGGGAGTTTTTTAAGAAAAATTCTTCTTTCCCGGCCATTCATTCTCCATTCCATTCCCTATCCTTCTTAGTTTTGGCCCATGAGTTACACAGAGATCTTCCCGAAAATCATTTCCCACGCCAAGGAATACGGTTTCATCTTTCCTTCCAGCGAAATTTATGACGGCCTGAGTGCTGTCTATGATTACGGTCCGATGGGAGTCGAATTGAAAAGGAACATCATGCAGGCATGGTGGCAGGCGATGGTGCAAATGCATGAAAATATTGTCGGTATTGATGCCGCAATTCTTATGCATCCCAAAGTCTGGAAGGCTTCAGGTCATGTGGATGCTTTCAATGACCCGCTGATTGACAACAAAGATTCAAAAAAGAGATACCGGGCGGATGTGCTGATCGAAGATTATCTCGCAAAAATTCAGGGAAAAATTGACAAGGAAGTTGAAAAGGCAGTTAAACGATTTGGCGAAAGTTTCGACGAGACAATGTTCCGCTCGACCAATCCCCGCGTACTGGAATATGCAGGGAAATTCGATGAATTGAACAAACGCTTTCAGAGCGCCCTTTCCACTGACAACCTGACCGACCTCCGGCAAATCATCCTGGACTGCGAAATTGCCGATCCGGAAAGCGGATCAAGAAACTGGAGCGATGTCAGGCAGTTCAACCTGATGTTCAAAACTGCAATCGGCGCAGTCGCCGGGGACGCTATGGATGTCTATCTCCGCCCGGAAACCGCCCAGGGTATTTTCGTCAATTTCCTGAACGTGCAGAAATCCTCGCGGATGAAAATTCCGTTTGGCATTGCACAAATTGGAAAAGCATTCCGCAATGAGATCATCGCCCGGCAGTTCATATTCAGAATGCGCGAATTCGAACAAATGGAAATGCAGTTCTTCGTAAAACCCGGCTCACAGATGCAATGGTATGAAGAATGGAAAGCCAAAAGAATGAAATGGCATCAGGCACTCGGACTTCTTCCCGGCCGCCTCCACTGGCATGTCCATGAAAAACTTGCCCATTATGCCGATGCTGCCGTTGACATTCAGTTTTCATTTCCGTTCGGAACCAAAGAACTTGAAGGAATTCATTCCCGGACAGACTTCGATCTGAAACAACACCAGGAATTTTCCGGGAAAAAACTCCAGTATTTCGATCCCGATGACAATGAATCATTTGTTCCGAATGTGGTGGAAACTTCAGTCGGACTGGATCGCAGCTTTCTCGCTCACCTTTGCAATTCTTATACCGAAGAGGAAGTGAAGGGTGAACAAAGGGTGGTATTGAAGCTCCACCCGGTTCTGGCCCCTGTGAAAGTCGCCGTTTTGCCACTTGTCAAAAAGGACGGTCTGCCCGAAATCGCAAGAAAAATCATTGATGATCTGAAATTCGATTTCCGCTCGATGTACGACGAAAAAGACTCTGTCGGTCGTCGCTACCGCCGTCAGGACGCAATCGGTACGCCGTATTCCATTACCGTGGATTACGAAAGCAAAACGGACAATGCGGTAACCATCAGGGAACGCGACAGCATGGAACAGGTTCGTGTGCCGATGGAAAAAGTGAATGAATTTGTTTCTGGAAGGTTGAGTATGAGAAGCGTTTTGTCCTGAAAGAGAATCAGGATAAATTCGGCCATATCAATTTCAACATGTACCTGTTTTTCGATACCGAAACAACTGGCCTTCCCGGGAAATGGAAAGCTCCCGTGACCGACCTGAACAACTGGCCGCGAATGGTCCAATTGGCATATTTGTTTTTTAACAAAAGCGGAAAAAAGATTTCGGAAGGAAATTTCATCATCAAACCTGAGGGTTTTACAATCCCGGCGGAAGTTTCGCGAATTCACCGGATCACCACCGCCCGGGCCAGGAAGGAAGGCATAGCGCTACAGGAAGTATTGCAAAATTTTCAATCGCTGATTGATCAATCAGAATTTCTGGTTGCACACAATATGAGTTTTGACGAGAAGATTGCCGGGGCTGAATTTTTGCGTTGCGAAATGGAAAATTACCTGGATTCGAAAGAGAAAATCTGCACGATGAAAAGCACTACAGATTATTGCAAGATTCCCGGGCCTTATGGCTACAAATGGCCGAAACTTTCAGAACTCTACCGGAAACTATTCAAGACTGATTTTGAGGAAGCACACAATGCAACAGTGGACATCTCGGCAACGGCTCGATGCTTTTGGGAACTCAGGCGCCTGAAGAAAATATAAGGGGAAAGTAACCAATCAACCGCCTGGCAATTCAGCAATCACCGTCCGTCCGCCGAAAATCTTTTGACCCAGTTTCACTTGTACCCGCGACCCGAAGGGCAGCAGAATATCCACCCGCGATCCAAACCGGATGAAACCCATTTCGTCACCTTGAGTAACTGCCTGATTTTCAGTAATATACCACTTTATTCGCCGCGCCAGGAATCCGGCGATTTGCTTGAAGGCAACCTGGGATTTTCCATTGTCAATGACAATGTAAGTATGTTCATTGTCTGAAGATGACTTCGGATGGAATGCCATCAGATATTTACCCGGGAAATATCTGAGAAATGCGACTTTCCCGGAAATCGGATTGCGGTTAACATGGACATTCAAAGGCGACATGAAAATGGAAACCTGTATCACCTTCCTCTTCAGGTGAATACTATCTTCGGTTTCTTCGATCACGACAACCTTTCCATCGCAGGGTGCGAGCACCAGCGATTCGTTCCTGCTGATAAAAAACACCGGGTTCCGGAAAAAATTGAAAATGAGGAAGACAAATACTGCACCAAGTAAGGCAAGGAAAATCCAGACATACAACCATGGCGAATTTTGCAATGGAAACCATAAGCCCCCAAGAATCGCAGAGGTAAGAATCACACAAAGCGGAATCAAAAATTTTCCTTCGCGATGAAGTTTCATTGCCTTTTGTTTTTCGGATCCAGGGAAGCAAACAGGTCTTTGAGTACTTTGGTTTGTTGCCGGCCCGTCAAAGTACAGGATGAGGGCAATGCGAGGAAAGTATTGTATGCCCATACCGAATTTCCATTGAGCGTGGCAGAAAGTGGCTTTCTGAAGATTCCCGTTTGATGGATGGGGCGCCAGGCCAATGCCGTTCTTACATCTCTTTTCGCCAGGTAAGTTGCGGTTGCAACCGGATCCTCGCATTCCACCAAAGTGATCCACTTGTTATAAACCCGGCCTTTCCATGCCGGATTGAAAACCCGGAAGGGTGAGCCTTGCAATTCCACAACATACCTGTCGAAGATTTCTATCTTCTTATCGAACAATTCGACCAGCCTGTTGCACTGGCCCAATCCCAACGCCGCATTCAGCGCCGGCATTGCACAATTGAAACCTGGAAGATTTCTGTCGGGATGGGCGGTTTGGTTGGATTGTTCGCGCATGAATCGCACCTCCTCCGCGACCTGCTCCTGATTCGTCAGGATCATCCCCCCCCCTCCGGTTGTCATGATCTTGTTGCCATTAAATGACAAACAGGCTGCAAGTCCCCAGGTACCGGGATGCTTTCTTGAAATCGTGCTACCCAATGCTGCCGCCGCATCTTCGATCATCGGAACATTGTACTCATTGGAAATGGCAAGAAATTCTTTCATATCCGGCGGCCACCCGAATGGATAAACCACCACCATCGCCCGAACCGGTATGCTGCCATTTCTGAGCTGTCGTTGCCCGTTTGCGATTTGTGTTTTTGATTCGAAAAATTCACGAAGAAGCGCGGTATCCATTGCCAGCGTTTCCCGGCTGATGTCAACAAGAATGGGGATTGCGCTGCAATGTGCTACCGCGTTTGCAGTAGCAATAAAGGTGAAATCCGGAATTACGACGCCATCTCCCGGCTTCACTCCCGCCGCGAGCAAGGCCAAATGCAATGCCGACGTTCCCGTGGATGTAGAAATCGCATGTAATGCATTTGTATAGCTTAAAATACAATATTCGAATCTGCCCGCAGCATCGCCCGCTGTCGAAACCCAGTTTCTTCGCATCGTGTCCTCCACGCAGCGACGGTCATCTTCGGTAATGTGTGGTTCGGTCAGGGGAATCATCTCAGCAGTTTCGGTACCGCTCAGCAAACGGATCGGCAAACATACCATTTTGAAGCGCTACCCGGATTTCGCTGATGCCGTCATGGATTCGTTTCCCGATCCGGAATCCCAGCTCCTGAAAAATCCGGCTGAAGTCCACGCGGTAATCTCGCTTGTCAGTTCCCGCAAATGCCTGGTATTCAATGATCCCTTCCGGAACCTGCTTCTGAATTGCGCTGACAATCTGCCGTTTCGTATAATTTTCGCTGGAATCTCCCACGTTGTAAATTTTACCCTTCATCCGGACTTCATCTTCCTTCAGCACCGACACAACCGAAGCAGCAAGATCCGAAACATGGCAATAAGGTCGCCACGTGTTTTCTCCATATACCGTTAGTGGCAGACCGAGAGTGAGATCCCGCGTGAACTGGTTGATCGTAAGATCGAAACGTGTTCTCGGAGAAAGGCCATACACCGTAGCGAATCTCAGGATCGTCCAGGAGTCTGGGAAATCTCCATTCATCAATCGTTTCTCAAAGGCAACTTTTAAAGATGCGTAATGAGACTGCGGATCCAAAGCAGAAAATTCATTCACCAGGATCCCGCTCTCTTTGTTCATGCCGTAATTGCTGCAAGTGGATGCAAACAGGAACCGCCGGACTCCCGCTATCGCGGCTTCTGCAAGTACAATTCCGGATCCGGTTTCGTTTACTTCCCTGGCTTCGTCCGGACTTGCATCACAGGCAGGATCTCCCACCATCGCTGCAAGATGAACCACCGATCCGACGCCTTTCATTGCTTGTTTTACCCCCCCCTCATCCCGGATGTCTCCTTTCATCAGGCTGAAAGCAGAATTGTTGCTCAGGTCCATGATTCCCTCCCCGCCAAACAACAGCGAATCGTAAACACGAACCCGGTATCCGGCGGCAAGCAATTTCCGGCAAAGTACCGAACCAATATATCCCGCCCCACCGGTAACGAGAACGACAGAATCGCCCATATTCATTCAAAAATCGGTAAATTCCGTGATGGAAAAAATCGAGCACCTGGGGATCGCCGTACACAACCTTCAGGAAGCAATCCGCAGATGGGAACTCATCCTGGGTTACGGGCCATATAAAGAAGAGTTGGTCGAATCTGAAGGTGTTGTCACTTCATTCTTCCGAATCGGCGAAAGCAAAATTGAATTGCTGGAAGCCAGGTCACCGGAATCGCCGGTAACGAAGTTTATTACCAAACGCGGCGGTGGAATGCACCATGTTGCGATAGCTGTTGCTGACATCCGCGCTGAGATGAAAAGACTGCAAACTCTTGGCATCCGCCTGCTCAATGACGAACCCAGGGCAGGTGCCGACAACAAGCTGGTTTGTTTTCTTCATCCCAAGGATACGTTTGGGGTGCTGATTGAATTGTGCCAAAAGGACAGTGCGGAGTACGGGTAATCAGTTCGGGCAATACCGAATCAAATTGATTTGAGAAATTCGTGAAATTCCTGTTCTACTTTCTTAGTGAAATTCGTGTCTTTTTTTTATTAATTCGAAATTCGTGTCTCATAACCCCCCATCAAAACCCCGGATCGAAGAAAGCTGGTGGGAAAAAATCGGCGATGAATTCTCCAAACCTTACTTTGCTTCGCTGAAAGCATTTCTTCAATCGGAGAAAAAATCCGGCAAAATCATTTTCCCGCCGGGACCGGAAATCTTTAATGCTTTCAACTCCACCCCGTTTGACAAAGTCAAAGTGGTCATCATTGGCCAGGATCCCTACCATGGACAGGGACAAGCACATGGACTTTGCTTCAGCGTCAGAAAAGGGATTGCAATTCCGCCGTCGCTTGTCAATATATACAAGGAACTAAAATCTGATCTCGGATTGGAACCTGCGCGTCATGGCAACCTCCAAAACTGGGCAGATCAGGGCGTGTTGCTTCTCAACGCCATCCTCACCGTAGAATCAAATCTCGCCGCTTCTCACCATGGCAAAGGATGGGAAGAATTCACCGATGCCGCCATCCGGGCGCTGAATGAAAATCGTTCCGGAATCGTGTTCCTTTTGTGGGGAAATTACGCGCAAAAAAAGGGCGAATTCATTGATTCTGTGAAACATCTGGTTCTGAAATCCGCCCATCCCTCACCGTTTTCTGCCAACCGTTTCCTGGGGTGCAGGCATTTCTCAAAATCCAATGAATACCTGGAATCGAGGGGAACTTTGAAAGTAGATTGGGCGGTAAGTGATTGATTGATCCCGGATTTGATTATTTTCAAGCATGCGTCAGGGGAATATTTTCGGAAGATTGCATCGTTACGAATTGTTGAAGCTGTTCATCCTTCTTTGCCTGCCTTCTGCAATCGCAACCCGACTGCCAGCACAAGCCGCACTTGTTATTGCTCCGCACATCGGCGTACAAACCGAAAAATTTGATCAGTCCGGACTCAATTCGTTTTTCACTTCCTGGAATGAATTCTACACAATGGGAAATGGGCACGCTTTTGACACCATAAACGGCTTTTCCCAGCAAGGAATGGATGCCGGCGTCAATTTCATTATTTATGGAGATCTTGATAAGTCCTCGTTCTTTCTGTCTTACGGATTGTTCCGGAATAAGTCCACGATCAGCCGAACCTCGAAAATCTGGTCAAACCGGACAAACAAGCTGACTCTTTCTTTCCGCGACATCGAAATTCCAGTTCAATTCGGCGCCACGATCGGGAGACGTGCAATGATCGGAATGAATTTCGATTTCCTTTTTCGGAAAGCCAGGTTGGATTTTGAAACGATTTATCAGGATGGTACCAAAAGCATCGGAAATGAATTTGATCTCAACGGTGTTTATAAGATTTCCGTCCCGGATTTGTTCTTCGGACCTGCATTGGCATTGCGTTTTGGAAAGTTCAGTATTCCCGTTTCGGTCACCTTTCCATTGAAAATGTTTAAGAATTCCGATTTGCCCCTGACGGATTATGATGCAAACCGCTTCCGCTCCACCTATTTTCCCAATGATTTTCAGGTATGGAGGGACGATGTGCTTGGGGAAAATGAAGAAAATGCAATTTTTCAAAGCGAGCTGAAGGGAATGAAATTCATGGTCGGGATCGAATATAGATTGATTACATTAAAGGAATAGGGATGAAAATCGTAATTGTAGTTTTGATCCTGATTCCTGCGGTGGCATTCATGGGCTGCAGCCGGTCTGAAGTCCGCTGGGTACGGAAGCTGGAAGGCAGATGGAATGTCTCCCGTTATTTGCTGACTGAAATTGATTCTTCCGGAGAAGTTGCAACGATCAGCGACATTGAGAACGCCGGATTTTATGACTTCAAAGAAGCGGAACTCAACGGTTTGCAACTGGAAGGCCAGCTTGAATTCCACCGGGAATGGAATATCAACGGGACTATCGAAACGACAGATGGCGTGGGAAGCATTGATGAAGAAAGCGCACGTGTGATCATGTACGGCGGAACCTGCGTTCAATGCGACACCTTTTATACAATTGAAGAAGATCAAAAGAATCACAAAGTTTGGAGCAAGTTCGTCCCCGACAACAATTATCTGCTTTCAAGGCATCTGCAGCTGACGCTGGAGAGAGAGTAAATCCGGATACATTGTCAATTTCGCTATTGGAAATGCACCGTTTGATCGAATACACAATGACCGACGGCAGGAAAGTGATTATTACGTTCAGGTCGGGCTCAGGAAGCACGCATATCAGCGAGTCATTCGACCCGGAAAAAGAGAACACGGAGGAATTGCAACGAAGCGGATGGCAGGCGATCCTGAATAATTTCAGGAAGTATGTGGAGGGGTGAACAGGAGGGGTCAACTTTCTATTTCGTTAAGGGCGGTCTCACTACAGTCACTGAGGCTCCCGAAGTGAGGCTCTCGAAACGAGCTGTCTGGAAGGATGGTCTTCCTTTTTTCCTCCCTGTCCTCCCCGAACCCTTCTCCGTGCTCTCCGTGGTCATCCCTGTTTCCGCAAAAGGCCTGATTTTGACATAAAGTAACAGAAGACAATTTCATATATTTGTATCAAATTGAATCTTATGGAAGGCCGAATTATGAACATTGATCCGGAGATTTTGTGTGGCACTCCCGTCTTCTTTGGAACCCGTGTACCGGTCAAAAACCTTTTTGATTGTCTTGAATCCGGAAAGTCAATTGACTATTTCCTGGACGATTTCGAAGGTGTCAAAAGGGAGCAAGTAATGAAAATCCTGAAGATGTCACAGAAACTACTCGAAACTTCATCCAACATCTTCAGGGAACCTCCAAAAACAATGAAGTTCGAGGCGGATGAACAAGTGAAAAGCGGAGTTTACTGTGGTAAATGAGCATTTTCACTTGGAATCCAACGAAGAAATTCGAAGTTTTTGGAGGTTCCCTTCAATGAAAATATTGCTTGACGAGTTTATAACAGAGCACCCAAAACCGCATTTGCCGGAGCACGAGGTTTATACGGTACGGGAAATGAAGTGGAGTGGAATCAAGAATGGGAAACTGATCTCACTTTGCGTGGAACAGGGAATAGAATTACTCCTTTCCATTGACAAAACATCCAATTTCAGCAAGCCCTTATAGACCACCCTTTGATCATCGCAATCCTGAATAGTATCTCCGGCAATTTGGAAGAGCTCACATCGTTTTTGCCCTCTTTTCGGGAGCATTTTGGAGGTTTTCAAAAACATCGGGCGTACCTGATTGATAAATAGAGCGGTCGTTTCAAACGTAACCCCCCGGTGAACCCCATCTTTTCTTGACTTGATTTGGCACATAGCTTTGCCGAAAAGGCAAAGACTATGGAAACTAAAAAAACACCATATCGTTCCGCTTCCGAAATGTTCGTGGTGATTGAAAACCTGCTTGCGAGCGAGCAGTCACAGAAACAATTCTGCCAGGAGCAAAATATTTCAACTGCGGTTTTGCATTACTGGATGAGAAAATACCGGTTAAAGCAAAAGCTGGATCATGGAGAAGACTTCCTGCGGGTGCATGTAAATGAATCTGAACAAATGGGTGCTGGAGTGGAAATTATCTATTCCGATGGAACCCGTCTTCGCATTTCGGGCGAAATGAAAACGGAGCAGATCCGGCGGATGCTCCCGGTGTTTTCGCAGCGATGATCAGTTTTTCCAGCACACAGCGGTATCATCTCTACCGTCAGCCTACCGACATGCGCAAAAGTTTTGACAGCCTGGCCGGGCTTGTGAGCCAGCAAATGGGTGGGAATGTATTTTTGGGAGATGTTTATTTATTCATCAACCGCGGGCGCAACCGAACGAGAAGCGAATACATGGAGCTTTGAGAGTGCCCCTGTAGTGGGACAGGAGTGGATTCGTAATTTACTATAAGCGGTTAGAAGAAGGCACATTTGAACTGCCGCAGATAGATCCCGAACAAAAGAGCCTGGAAATAAAATGGGAAAAATTAGTGATGATCTTGGAAGGAATCAAACTCGATAGTGTTAGGAAAAGAAAGCGTTATGAAGGTGTGGCGTGAGAGTACAAAAATGGAGTTATCAAGATAATTTTGTTGAGAAACTGCCTTGTAATTTGAGTGTGTTTTTTTGTGATTTGAATCATGCAAGGCGCACTGGATTCCTTCAGCAGAGAAGAATTAATTTCAGAAATTGTATATCTGAGAAATGAACTTGCACAATTCAAGCGACTGCTTTTTGCGGCCAAAAGCGAACGGTTCGTTCCTGCGGTTCAACCCAATCAACTTGTACTTGAATTAGGAATAGAGTCACCGGAAATCCAGCAAAAGAAAACCGAAACCATTTCCCACACCCGCGGGAAATCAGACCGCAAAGAGAAACCGGTTCGTCAGCCCATACCTGCGCATATTCCCCGCGTGGAAATTCTCATCGCTCCTCCTGCCGGAACCGAAGGCTGGAAGTCAATCGGTCAGGACATCACCGAAGAACTCGAATACCAGCCTGCAAAAATATTTGCCAAACGGTACATCCGTGATCGCCTGGTAAATCCCAAAGATGAAAATGTCGGAGTGAGAATCTCAGAGCCACCCTCCAGGATCATTCCCAAAGGAATTGCCGGTGCTGGATTACTAGCGTACATAATCATCAGTAAATACGTGGATCATCTCCCCATATACAGGCAACTTGAGATGTTCCGTCGCCAGGGCATTCAACTCAATGATTCAACCGTCAATGACTGGGTTGCCGGGGTTTGCAGGCAGATGGAACAATTATACCTCACACTTCGAAGACTGTTGTTGCAATGCGGTTATATTCAATCCGATGATACCCCTATGCTTGTCCTGGAGAGGCCGCCGCTTCACAAAAAGAAAAAAGATGACTTCCGGAAAAGGATGAAAGGCTACCAGTGGATCTACCATTCACCCGAACAAAGGCTGGTAATTTTCGATTATCATCCGGGTAAGGAAGCCATTGCCCCAGAAGAGTTTTTAAAAGACTACCAGGGACTCTTGCAAACCGATGGCAATGTAACCTATCAGCGCTTTGATAAAAGGGAAGGCGTTTCTCTCAGTGGTTGCATGGCTCATGCACGAAGAAAGTTTAAGGAAGCCCTTGACACCGATCACATTCGTTCTGAGAAGGTGCTTTTGTTCATTCAGCAATTATATGCAATCGAACGTCAGGCGCGTGAGCAAAATTTGAAAGGCGAAGACCGTAAACGCTTCCGCAGAGAAAAGAATTCAGTTGGGATTCTTGAAGAACTCAATCAATGGGCGAAAGAAAACTATCCGCAGGTCACGCCCAAAAGCCCGATCGGGGAGGCTATCACTTATTTCCTGAAACAGCACAAGTACCTCGTCCGTTACCTCGATGACGGCAGACTGGAAATTGACAACAACCTTGCTGAAAATTTGATCCGTCCAATTGCACTGGGCAGAAAAAATTACCTCTTCGCCGGATCTCACGAAGGCGCCAGGCGTGCAGCCATGCTCTACTCTTTCCTTGGCTGCTGCAAAAAGCATGAAGTCGATCCTTTCCAGTGGTTGCGGGATGTTCTGACACGATTGCCCAACGATTCCGTGAACCAACTCGAAGACCTGCTGCCTCACAAATGGAAACAGCAGGTGTTTGATGAAGTTCTTCCCGAAACTGTTCTCATCAATTGGGGGAACCATAATGCTGATTTTCTTGGGTATGGGGTTCACCGGGGGGTTACGCTCCTGGCGATATTCTTCCGGGCTGAGTGGGCTGGGGTCAATGGTTAATAACTTATTGGTTTCCATGCTGTTGCGGATTTGTGAGTGCAACACACGGGAATAGTTTTGGGAGAGTCAAGTTGGAAAGTCGAATCAAGTTGAATTCTTTATTCCGAAGTAATCCGCTAATAAACGACCAACCGCAGTAACTTTGTGGCGATTACAACGAGTTTGAAAATAATCACGAGAGTTTTATTTTTTAAGTATTTTGACCTTCCAATTGAAGCCAATGGATCATCTCAAGTTTACAGTTGATAGTGCATTACTCCGTGAGTTAGGCGAGAAACTTGTTGAGACAGTTCATTTGGCATTAGCTGAATTGGTTAAGAATTCTTATGATGCTGATGCGACTTTAGTGGAATTGATTTTCACAAAAACTCCCAACGGTGAAATGCAGATAGTGGTATCGGATAATGGGACAGGGATGAATTTCCAAGCTATAAAAAACTATTGGATGCGGATTGCTACCACCAACAAAACCTCACAAAAAGTATCCAAGGTTTTTGGTAGGCTACTGTCGGGAGAAAAAGGAATAGGAAGATTTAGTTGCCGTAGATTAGGAACCCACTTAAAAATAATTACTTGTGGAACAAAAAACGGGAATGTAGTCGGTCAGCAATCATTAATTGAGAAAACTATTGTCCAATTTCCTTGGTTGGAATTTGTTCCCGGCGAGGATATTACTACCATTAAATGCCCCGGTTCACAAACAACAATAAAAAATGAAGCAACAGGCACAAAACTAATAGTTACAGGGGTTCCAAATGAATGGACAGAGCGAGGTTATAATTGGTTAAAAAGACAATTAGCAGTCCTCGCTGCAAATCGGGGAACAAAAAGACAGGGCTTTGAGGAAGACCCCGGATTTAATATTAAAATTATTGCTCCCGACTTTGAAAGCGGTGCTATTACAGACTTACGGTCTAAATTATTGAAAGCAGGTTGGGGTACTTTAAGAGCGGAAATTAACTCAAAGCATCAAGCAGTTTGCAGTATGGAAGCGAAGGGGATTGGAAAACGAGAATTGATTTCTAATATTAACTTTCCAAACTTAACAGATGTTTCTCTCGAATTAGCAATAATGGTGGATGATAAAACCCAAATAAGGGATGCAAAAATTCTTTCCCTGGGTACACTCAGCAAAATTCTTGATAAATGGGGTGGAGTACAAGTTCGCTATAAAGGAGTAAGAGTGTATCCTTATGGCGACGATGACTGGCTTGAAATTGATCGTGATAGGGGTTTAAGAAAAGGTAACCCCCAAAATGAACTCTTTGCTTTTGCTCAAAAATTGAAAGGTGTTGATCCTGGGAGATCTCTTTTGAATATGCTATCCATGAAAAGTTATGTGGGTAATGTAGAAATTGGAATAAATGCAACTGGGTTCGAACCAAAGCTGAACCGGGAGGGATTCGTCTCGAGTCCTGAATTAGAACAGTTGAAATCCTTTATTCGTTACGCAATTGATTGGTCAACAATTCTTAGGGATTACTATTTAAGAGAAGAAACACTTAAAGAAGCCTCCGTTGCAAAGTCCAAATTTGAAGAAGTAATTGGGCAAAAGGTTGATCAGACACAGGTAATTGATTCGGCCATTGAACATCTTCGAACTGAGGCCAAAATTTTAGCCGAAGTATTACCCGCCAGCAAGAAAAAACAATTTGAAAATGTATTTGAAAGCTCAACGGATGTAATTAAGAAGCAGTTTGATGTAAAACAGTTAGAGCTAAATCATTTACGACTAGTTGCATCCACATCAACTCTATTGTTGATATTCTCTCATGAAGTAAAATCGTTACTTGGAGTATTGGAGCAAAGTAAAAATTCTTTGAAATTGTTGTCGAATAAACTTCCGGGGCAGCAAAGAAAAGAAGTTGAAAATATCAATACCAAATTTGTTGACTTAAAAGATCGACTGGTTGAATTATTGAACTTAACATCATTAGTGGGCAGGGATAATAGAAAAATCAAGCCGACTAATGTTGCAATTCTTGAGAGAATAAAAAAGGTTGAAAAAGTCTTTGAGCTTATTACACATAAGTATGAAATTATTATTGATTATTCATCCGTTCCTAATAACATTGTATTTAAAAATATTCTGGAAGCGGAAGTATATTCCATTTTTTTAAACCTCCTTTCAAATTCAATTAAGTCAGTGATTGCTGGTGGGAGAAATAGGAAAATTAAGTTAACAGCGGAAAAGAAAGGCGGGATAAATATTTTAACAATAAAAGACACTGGAATCGGCTTAGACCCAAAGAGGTTTGAAGAGGTATTTATACCATTTATCTCAGACCCGGATGGAAAACTATATGGAAATCTTGAAAAACGTTTAAATCCTGAAGATAACATGATTGTCGGCACTGGAAGCGGTCTAGGCTTAGGAATTGTTAAGGAAATCGTTATGTCAAAGGGTGGCTCAATCAGATTTAATCATCCTTCTAAAGATTGGAGTGCAGAGGTTGAGGTAAAAATACCATGAGAAAGCGATTAGAATTTGTATGGATTGATGACAACCCTGAAAGGGAGGTTGAATCAAAAAATATTGCAACCCAGTTTAAAATTAAAATGAGGTTTATTGATGTTAAAGGCAAAGATATAACAAATCAATTATCGAATTTATTAAAAAGCGAAAGGCCTGACTTGATTTTAATTGATCACAAGTTTGAAGACGTTGATTCGGGAATTTTCAAAGCAGGATCAACTGCTGCTGCATATATTAGAGAAACATGGCCGACCTGCCCGATAGTTTGTGTTACAGGGGCAGATCAAAATATTATTGACTCCCAGAAAAGAGATTTATATGAAGCAATTTTTGAGATTAGCAATATATCAAGGCATTATTCAACTATTATTTCCATAGCTGCCGGATTTAAGAATTTAGAACAGAGGCGTCCTAACAATGAAGAGGAATTGCTAAATCTTATTGGGGTGCCATCTGACGACCGAGAACGTATAAAAGCAATTTTCCCGAATGAATTAAAAAAAATCTCTGACCCAGGCCTTTGTACCAATCTTTCCCATTGGGTAAGAGGTACCCTGATGGAGAGACCAGGTTTTTTATATGATAAACTTTCCTTAGCCACTTTAATTGGTGTGAAAGAGGCAAGTTTCCACAAAGTTGAAAAATATTTTAAGAAGGCGAAATTCACCGGAATATTTTCTGATACATCGAAAGAAAGATGGTGGAAAAGTGAAGCAATTTCAATTTTGAATATGAGGATTCAGGAGGCAGGCCTTCCTTGGGAGAGGGGAAGGAAGCTGAAAGGATTAACAAAGCGAGATTTCAGCAAGAGCTATGTTGAAGGTGTAGATTATCCAGAAGTCGTTGCCTACGTTGACAATACGCCAAATTCTACTCGCGCCCCTATGAAGTTATTCCAAACGGTTCCACATCCGGAATTTGAAAATATGCTTTTTTTTGATGAAATCAGAATGATGAATCCAGACTAATGGGTATTAATAGAGACCATCCGAAATATTTAGAGTTCATCAAAAAAGAACATAAAACGCTTGAGTTTTTGTACCGTAATGCTTTTATGGCAAAAACATTCCCGGACTTGGCAAAAAATGCTGAATTAACCTTTTATAGGTATCAAAATCTTAGAGACAAGCAATTAGAAAAGGTCACCTTTTTATTTAGCTCTAACTTCAACCTTGTCATTGAAGGAAAAACTATGAGGATTATCGTGGAGGCCCAGGTTAGCCCCGGATATAATTTAGTTTCCTATGCTTTGTCAATTTGTGATACAGATTCGACACCTTTTCCCCTTTTGAGAAAATTTCACTTTGATTATGCTTTGCCAATGCAAAATGATCCATGGCCTAAACCTGTATACCATATTCAATACGGAGGTAAACAAACTCCAGGTTTGGCAGAATTGGGAATAAACGACACCTCAATTATTCCTTGGCTTTCTTCTCCGAGACTTTACTGGGGGCCAATTAATTTGGCAATACTGCTCGATTTGATTTTCTGTGAGTTCAGAAGTATTGATACAACTGAACTTATCCAGCGTCGAGAGTGGAGAGAGCTTTTAAAGAATAATGAAGAATTCCTGTTGAAACCATTTTATGAAAAATTGAGAACATTTTTTCTTGGTCA
>Ga0247727_10005486_pt1 | contig 25681 bp, 41 predicted proteins | sample WisWelCaveWW1625_FD_202498 | JGI IMG/M metagenome (GOLD analysis project Ga0247727, IMG submission 202498) | Biofilm microbial communities from Wishing Well Cave, Virginia, United States - WW16-25 | ecosystem: Environmental > Aquatic > Deep subsurface > Groundwater > Cave microbial mat | place...
GAGCCATCACGGCGCGGTATAGCACCTCCAGGTCATCGTCGCCGAGGTCGGTCATGGATGTCTTTCCGAACCGCTCGGCCATGAAGCGGCGACGCCACTCTTCAAGAAACTTTTCGCCGCACCGCGCATGGATCGCGCGGATGCGCGCGGTGCGCCACGAGGGTAATCGCGCACGCGCGGAGGGCATGCGGTTGATGATCGCGATCTGGCGCAGGACGTAAGCCTCGATCTCATCGAAGCGCTCGATCGGGATCTCGTGGTAGGAGTTGACGCCAGCCCTTCGGTTGATCGCTGTCTGCGCCGCCGCGTAAGAGAACTTCGTCTTGCGGACGGCGTTCCTGGTCTCGACCCATTTATTCTTCAGCTCGAGCAGGCGCGCCTTCTGTGCCGCGCTGATCGTGAGGTAGCCAGGCACCACCGTGACGCGCGGTCGCGTGACGATGCGCTCGGTCTTAATGCGCACGTCACGGCCCGCCTGGATGTTGTTGTCGCCCTTGATCCGCTGCTGCGGCTTGGCGCGTTTGCGCTTCCGCGCTCGAGGCTTTCTGCCGGTCAGAATATCAACTACCTTTTTTTTAATGTCGTCGTCGGACACCGATCTACCTCGACACAACAAGTCTTAGCTGGTGCTCGATCGCTCCTCGCTCTACGCGGCCAGAACGCTTGAAGTGCTCGTAGAGAAAAGTAACGGCGTTGGCTTTGTCTGCTGGATCAGGGTGCGAGCGGCGACCGGAGAGATACTGTTCGACACCCTCGATCACCTGGCGCAGCACATTTAGGTCCACTGAACCCGGTGCGCCGGCTGCGCTGCGCCGTCCAGTGACTACGTAAAGAACGTCGGTGCCAGAATTGGCAACACGGGCCAAGTACCTGGCGTCAGGGGCCTTGTCGCCGGCTTCGTAACGCACCTGAGAGCGCTTGGCTGCGCCGCCGAGGGCGGCGAACTCGGTTTGGTTCATCCGCAGTCGCTCCCGCTCCTCTCTCAGGCGAACCCCGATGGTGCCAATGTTGTCCATGCGCGCAGTTGACAAGTGCCAGTTATGGCACTAACCTTAACCCCACCATCAATCACCGAACCCCACAGTACATGAAGCGCCATCCCAGCGTCAAAACTTCAGATCAGGTCCGGGACGAGTTCATGCGCACCGGGACATCGATCAGCACGTGGGCACGCGAACGCGGCTTCAAGCCAAATCTCGTGTTTGAAGTGCTGCGTGGCCGCATACACGGTCGACGCGGCAAGAGTCACGACATCGCCGTGTTGCTCGGACTGAAGGAAGGCGAGGTCCGTCCATGAGCCTCCCGATGTCAGTCAGCGCCGCCGACCTGCACGCGCTTGATTTCTTCATTCCGCCAACCATCGACCCTGTGCCACTCGAGAAACTTCGCGCCGTACTAGCGCGCGATCGGCGCAAGCGCCTGCAGTGGGCGCGCGAGCACGGCTTCGCCGCCGACCTCGTCGCCAACGTCCTGAACGGGAAGCTGGCGTGTCGTTGGGGAATGCCTCATCGCGTGGCGGTGCTGCTCGGCTTGAGAGAAGCCCGTGTCGAGCCAGCACCTACGTCGCCAGAGCAGATCCGCGAAGAGTTGAATCGAGCCCGCCGGATCTTCATTGCGTGGGCGCGCGCACGCGGCTACACGGCGACCGTGACCTTTGAACCATTGGAGCACCGTCGCTACAAGTTGGGCGAGATATCGCTCAACCAGTTCGCGCGCCAGCACGGTTTCAGCAAGGGTCTCGTCTCCGGCGTGCTCTCGGGAAAAGTCCCGGCCAACAAGGGCAAGAGCCGCGAGATCGCGATTCTGCTCGGCATCAAACAAGGGGAGATCCGCCTATGAGCGCGCTCTACGTGGTGCACGCCGGCCGGCGCTACCAGGTCGTTGGCGAGACGACGCTCGATGGCGAGCAGGCGTTCAACCTGCAGCCGCCGGGCGGCGGTGCTGTCATCGCGGCGCGCTTCAGAGAATGCCGCGAGGATCGGCGGCACGTCCAGATCCGCGGCTACCGCGCGCACCGCGACGGCCGGCCGGTGGTGATGCACGTTCACCAGGAGAAGGGCGAGACGCGGATCGAGCTGCGGCTGAAAGGCCGTCGAACGGGCTTCGAGATCTCGCTGGAGGGTGCGTTCGACCTGGCAGCGCAATCGGCCGCGCATCTCGCGCGCCGCGAACGCCAGTGGAAACGCGAGCAGCGGCGGCTCGGCATCAAACAAGGGGGAATCCGGCCATGAAAAACCAACCGATCGACATGCGCATGAGCTGGCAACAAGCGGCGCGGATCTACATCGCCGTGCTGGAGAACGGAACCGAGAAGGGCAAGCAGATAGCCCGCGCCGAGCTGATGAAGATCGCGCGCATCGCGGATGCGGCCAAGATTTGCCACGAGCTGGCCGACGAGAGCTTCGTGATCGCGGGCCGGCTCAGGAGGTCGGCTTGAGCGCCTTCGATCCGATCTGCACCGAGATGCCTCGCATGAAAAATCCCCTGCCCGAATCGACCGACAGCGAGGCGCTGCGCATGGCCGCGCGCCTGGTCGAGCAACAGACGAGCGCATGGCACGACCCCCGAGACCAGGCGCTTTCGCCGCGCGCTGGTCGCCAGGGTGCGCTCGATCGCGCGGCGTGTGCCGCTCTGGACAACCCGAGGGCGTACATGAGCGCGCTGCCGATCCCGCAGTACGACGGCCAGTTCCTCGCCGTCGAGGCGCTCTTCGGTCTGCCCGGCTTGCCGAAGACGAAGAGCGGCGCGATCCGGTGGCTGCGCGCGAGGCAGATCACATCGAAGGAAGTTCCCGCGCGCGGCGGTCCCGGCGGCAAACGCACCGAGTACGCCGTCGCCGAGCTACCCGCTGTAGCGCGCGCCGCGCTCGCGGCCCGCACCATCAACGGCGTGCGCGCGCAGATCGCGCCGGTCGAGCCGGCCGCAGTCAAGGCCGGCATCGTCCAGGGAGCAAAGCTCGCGCTGCGCGAAGGTCTCACCGGGCGCGCGGCCGAAGCGGCGCGGCTCAGCTCATTGAAAGGCAGCACCGCGCTGCGCGGCAAGGCGCAGCAGCGCATGGACGCGAAGCTGGAAATCCTGCGCGCGTTGGCGCTCTTCCAGGAAGCGGGCAGCTTGTCCGTCCAGGCGGGCGAGATCCATTTCGCCGCCGCATACACGAAGGGCGACATCGAGGTCAGCGACACGACCAGGTCGTTGATCGCCGACGTCGGCGCATCGACGCTCGCCAACTGGCGCCGCCTGATCCGCACCAGGGGCATCACCGCGCTGGCCGGCAGCTACGGCAACCGCAAGGGCGACGGCACGATCGACCGCCAGCCGCCGCTGCGCGACTTCATCATCGGCATGCTGGTGCGCTCGCCGCACGCGCGCGCCACGCACGTGAGAGACGGCATCCGCGCGCGCTTCGGCGCCACGGCCTCGATCACCGAGCCGTCGCTGCGCCGGCTGGAGAAGTGGCTCGCCGACTGGCGCGATGAGAACGCGCAGACGCTGACCGCGCTCTCCAACCCCGACGCCTGGAAAGGCAAGTACATGGTCGCCTTCGGTTCGCAGTCCGAAGGCGTCGTGCGTTTGAACCAGCGTTGGGAGGAAGATTCGACGCCCGCCGACGTGATGCTCACCGATGGCCGGCACACGGTGCTCGGCGGCATCGACGTCTATTCGCGCCGCCCGAAGATGCTGGTGTCGAAGACCAGCAAGGCCGTCGCCGTCGCGGCGCTCAACCGGAAAATGCTGCTCGACTTCGGCGTGCCGGAGGAAGTGAAGACCGACAACGGCTCTGACTACAAGTCGAAGCACGTGACGCGCGTGGTCAGCGCGCTCGACATCACGCAGACGTTCTGCCCGCCGTTCCAGCCCTGGCACAAGCCGCACATCGAGCGGTTCTTCGGCACCTTCACGCGCGACCTGGTCGAGCTGCTCGACGGCTTCATCGGCCACAACGTGGCGGAGCGTTCGGCGATCGAGGCGCGCAAGTCGTTCGCCGACCGTCTCATGAAGCGCGGCGAGGTCGTCGAGATCTCGATGAGCGCACCTGAGTTCCAGAAGTTCTGCGACGACTGGATCGACGCGGTCTACCTGCACCGGCCGCACGACGGACTGGACGGCAAGACGCCGTTCGAGGTCGTCTCCGCCTGGCGCCATCCGGTGCGGCGCATCGAAGACGAGCGCGCGCTCGACGTGCTGCTCGGCGAGGGCGCCTGGCGCACGGTGCAGAAGAAGGGCATCGAGATGGACGGCGCATGGTTCATCGCGCCGGAGCTGGAAGCGCACGTCGCCGAGAAGGTGCTGTGCCTGCAGCTCCCGGATCTCGGCCGCATCGTCGTCCAGGGCGGGCATGACCTCGCGTTCATCTGCATCGCCGAGTGCCCCGAGCGCACCGGCATCGACCGCAAGGAAGTCGCGGCGGTCGCACGCGAACGGCAGAAGACGCGCGTCCAGGAAGAGCGCCGCGCGTTCAAGGCGACGGCGAAGCGCGAGCGCACCGAAGACATCGTCGGCGAGATCCTGGCCGACCGCACGCGCAAGGCGGCGCGCCTCGGCGCGTTCCCGAAGCCGACCGTCGTTCACGACTCCCTCGGACTTACGGCCGCAACCGACGCCGTCGCCGAGCTGCACCGGCCGGCGCGCAGCACCGCCGAGCTGATGAGCGACGACCAGGCGCGCGCCGAGCGCGCGCGCATCGAGCAGAGAATCGCGGCCGGTGCCGACAACGAACTCGCCCGCCGCCGCATCGCGGCCGGCGCCGAAGAGCAGCAGCCGGTGTTCGAGAACCGTTACGAGCGCGTCGTGTGGATCTTGAAGCGCGCGAAGTTCCGCGCCCTCACCGGCGAAGAGACCGAGTTCCTCGCCGCCTACCGGCGCGAGCAGCCGACGTCTTACAGGCAATTGCAGGCAATGGTCGACGAGCAGGCGGCGCCGGCCGAGCAGGAGGCGCCGGATCGATCTGGCGCCGCATAGCACTGCCGGCAACCAAAGCGTTGCCGGCTTTTTAACGCACCACTACTGAACGGGAGATCTGAGATGAAACCAAAGATGGCGGTCGTCAAGAACATCATGCAACTGCGCAGCGCATACGAGGCGCTCGCGCAACGCGGTCACGGCATCGAGGGCATGGGCCTGGTGCACGGCGACGCGGGCTACGGCAAGTCCACGGCGATGACCTGGCTGCGCTCGCAGACCAACGCCGTGCACGTGCGCGCGATGTCCACCTGGACGCAGCGCGCGATGCTCGCCACGATCATGCGCGAACTCGGCGCCGAGCCTCACTACCGCGCGGCCGAGAACGTGCAGCAGATCGTGAAGCTGCTCGGCGATCAGAACCGCGGACTTTTCGTCGATGAACTGGACTACCTGGTCGGGCGCGGCGAGCTGCTGCCGGCGCTCGACACGCTGCGCGACATTCACGATCTCTCGAAGATGCCGGTGGTGCTGGTCGGCATGAAGGGCGTGCACCTGAAGGTCGCCAACCGCCTGCAGCTCGCGCGCCGCATCACGCAGTCGATCGAGTTCCTGCCCGCCGACCTGGCCGACGCGCGCGTGCTCTGCGACACCGTCTGCGAAATCCCGATCGAGGACGAGCTGCTCGGCGATCTGCACGGCCAGGCGAAGGGAAACATCGGCCTCATGACCAACGGCCTCGCGCGCATGGAGGCGTTCGGCAAGGCCAACGGCGTGAAGAACAGGGCGCTCGGCCGCGATCAGTGGGGCAACCGTCAGTTCTTTCTCGGCCAGGCGCGGTGAAGAAAAAGCGCGCCTTCACCAAGCACAACGTCACGCGCCGCCCGATGGCCAAGCGCGTGACGGTGTGGCTCGCCATGCGCCAGCTCGTGCGCTTCGACATGGCCACGCTCGTGATGACGGCAGTCGATCCGGAGCGCAGCCCGGCCGAGCGCAGCGTCGCCGACTTCACCTACCGCCTGGTCGCCGCCGGCTACCTGCGCAAGCAACGCGTGGTCAACGGCCTGCGCGGCGGCAGCTTCATGTACCAGCTCGTGCGCGACACCGGGCCGCTGCCGCCACTCACCAGGCGCAACGGCGACGTATTCGATCAGAACGAGAAGCGGCTGTATCCATTGCCGACGAAGGAGGCCGCGCGTGATCAAGCCGCTGGTTGATTGCCGCGAGGCCGACTGGATGAAGGTGCTGCGCGGCCACGTCGAGCGCGACGGCATGAGGAAGGTTTCACAGCAGCTCGGCCGCTCCAAGGGCTGCATCAGCGACGTGCTCGCACGCAAGTACAAGGCGGACACGAAGCGCATCGAAGAGCGGGTTCGAGGCGTGTTCATGAACAAGAAGATCGAATGCCCGCAGCTCGGCGAGATCTCGCCGGCCGCGTGCCAGGACTGGCAGCAGAAGCCCTTCGCCGCAACCAACCCTGAGCGCGTCGCCGTCTATCGGGCCTGCCGCAACGGGTGTCCGAACTTCAGGAGGTCGTGACATGGAAACGAAGAAGCCCCGCATCTCGATCCTCGATCGCCGCTTCAAGTATCGCAATGCGGCCAACACCGACGTCGGACGGCATCTGCGCGCGGCCAGGCGCGCGCAGCGCGCCAAGGAAACCGCGCCGCACGGCGCCGTGCCGATCCGGAAGCGGGCGGCGTCATGATCCGGCACGCGACGATCGCACAGCGCGAGAGCGTGGCGATCATGGTGTCCGACGAGCTGCTCGACTTCCTGGGCGAGCGTTACCTCGCGCTGCCGGCGGTGTGGCGCCGTCGGATGCCGTTTGAACGCTACCTCTGCCTGCGCGTGCGCAACGGCGCGCTGTTCGAGAAGCGCAGGAAGCCTGCGTGATCACCGCCCGCGAACTGATTGCGATGATCGCGGAGCGCGGCGTGATGCGCTCCGACGAACTCGGCAAGGCGACCAAGCTGAGCCGGATCGCGGTGCGCGAAGAGCTGGCGCCGCACGTCGCTGCCGGCGCGATCGGCGCGCGCCTGGTGCGGCACCCGGACAGCGGTCGCAACGTGATCGAGTACCGCCGCTACTCGCACCGCGTCGGCGCGATCACCAGGGATCTGCCTCTGCCGAAGTCGAAGAACGGCGACGGCGAGTTGCGCGCCGCGCTAGAAGAAATGCAGATCAAAGACTCGCGCACCGTCAGCTACAGCAAGACGGCCGTGTATCAGATGGCCGACAAGGTCGGGGTCAAGGTATCGACGCGCCCCGAGGGCGAGCAGACCCGCGTCTGGAGAACGGGATGAGCAAGCGCGTCATCCAGGCGTCGCTGGTGCTCGGCGTGCTCGGCGGGCACGTCGGCATGAGGAACGGCATCCACGCCGACAGGTTGGTCGCGAAGGTCACCGGCAAGCCGGAGCGCGATCCATTCGGCGAGCGCCTGGTGCGCCACGCCATCGAAGAGCTGCGCAAGGAAGGCTTTCACATCTGCGGCACGCCGGCATCGGGCTACTACCTGGCCGCGAACGACGACGAGCTGGAGCACACGTGCGCGTTCCTGTATGCGCGCGCGATGACCTCGCTCAAGCAAATCTCGATGATGAAGAAAGTCGCGCTGCCCGATCTGCGCGGCCAATTGAAGCTGAAGACGTAGCAATGGCCGCGATCCCCATCAAAACGCAAGAGCGGATGTGCCACGGCAAGCAACGCTATCCGGCCGAGATCACGGCGCTGATCGAGGCGCAGAAGTGCGCCGCCGCTCGAAAGATCGCGCTCCGCGTCTACCAGTGCCCGGTCTGCAAGGGTTGGCACATGACCAAGCAAGTCAGCAACGAATTAAAGGGTACGTCCCGGCCGAGCAGCGATGCGACGCCGCCCTTGATGACGATCGCCAAGGAGAAACAGACGTGAACGCCAGAACCACCGAAGTGCAAATCACCGAGATCGACCAGCTCGCGCGCCAGTACGCCGACGCGCAGACGGCGCTCGACAGCCTCACCAACGAACTTCGCCAGGAGATCGACCAGGCCGTGCGCGCGCGCTGGCCGGAGCTGCGCAAGGCAACGACGCGCGCGGCTGAACGTTATGAGGCGCTGTACGCCCTGGTCAGCGAAGCGCGGCCGGTGTTCGAGAAGCCGAAGACAAAGATCCTGCACGGCGTTCGCGTCGGGTTCCGCAAGTCGAAAGACGCCGTCCAGGTGCTCGACGCCGACAACACGGTCGCGCTGATCAAGAAGCACTTGCCGGATTCCGTCGAGTTGCTCATCGCCAGGAGCGAGAAGCCGATCCAGGCGGCGGTCGAGCAGCTCGACGACAGCGACCTCAAGCTGATCGGCTGCCGGCGCGTCGCCGGCCGCGACGAGCCGGTCGCCGCGCTCGCGGAGACCGATCTCGACAAGGTCGTCCAGGCGCTGATGAAGAGCGCGATCGAGAAGGCGGAGGGCAACGCATGAAACGCCGGTCGCCTTTTCTTCCCGTAATTCCTCCGGCGTTGCCGGTCGGCCGCGTGCGCACTGTGCTCAAGATGAGCGGGCCAGAGATCACGCTCAAGCAGCGCGCCAAGGATGAAGTCGCCCTCAAGGTGCGCGCAGCGAAGCGTGCCTACTACGAGAAGAACGCCGACAAGTGGCGGACGGTGTACGCGCAGAACCGGCGCCGGAAACTCCAGGCGGGAGCGAGCGCATGATCGTCATGCCCACGCCAGCGTTCTTCGTCTCGAAGGGCAAACCCTCGAAGGCGTCGTCCCTGATCTCGACGATACCCGGCATTCGCGGTCGTCGCGAGCTGCTCGACTTCGGTCGGAGAATCGGATTCAAACCGTTCTGGCTGAAACGCATCGGCACGTCGTTCGAGCATTTCCAGTTGAGGGGCTGCAAGATCGAGAGCGCCCTCAAAGAGGGCGCTAAAAAGGTGGACGGCTTTCGCTTCGCCGAGCTGCTCCAGGACAAGCGTCGGCGCGCCAGGCGCCGGCAAATAAGGGGACTGCGATGAACGCGCCGCAGCTTTTCCCCGCGCGCGACGGCGCTTTGTTCTCGCCCTGTCGCACCTGGCGCTACCGGCTCACGCGCCAGCTCGGCGGCGGTCGGCGCATCGCCAACATCATCATGGTCAATCCGAGCACGGCCGACGAGCTGGCGAACGATCGCTCCGTCAACCGTTGCATTGGCTTCGCGCGCGCCTCCTGGGGATGCGCCGAGCTGATCGTGTCCAACCTGTTCGCCTTCGTGGCGACGCAGCCGATCGACATGCTCGCCGCCGCCGATCCGGTCGGCCCGAAGAACATGGACTACGTGATCGGCGCCGCATGCCGCGCGCATGAAAGCGGCGGGCCGGTGATCGCCGCCTGGGGCATCAACGGCGGGCATCGCGACCAGAACCGCATCGTCATGTCGCTGCTCACGCAGACGCTCGGCATCCCGGTGCAGTGCCTGGGCACGACGGCCAAAGGCTTCCCGCGCCATCCGCTCTATCTCGCCAAAGACACGCCGCTGGAGCCGTTCAACGGCCGGCCGCTGAAAGGGGCTTGAACATGTATTGGGTTTTCACCGAAGAGCAACTGCAAAAAGCGCTGAACGCCTGGGCGCGCCAGCTCGGCACGGCCAACGCGCCGTGCCCCGACTTCCAGGTCGTGCACGACTTCCTGCGCTCGGACGCCGCGCGCGAGCACAAGCTGCTCGTCGAGGACAAGCCGCGTGGCTAAATTCCTCGAGACGCTGCCGCGCGCTCGCTGCGCGACGTCTGCGCGCGCCAGGGCACGTCGTTCTTCTGGAAGCAATGGGGCGAGTGGGCGCCGGCCAGCGAGGTCGCCAAAGAGAACTGGAAGCCGCGACACGACTACGTCGACGGCGTCTACATGATGCGCGCCGGCAAGAAGAACGCCGGCCGCACGCTCGACCAGGTCGAGCACAACGAGCTGGTCGCGTGAAGCCCGTTGACATGATCATCAAGCACAACCCGCCAGAGACGGTCGGCGATTGCTTCCGCTGCTGCATCGCCTCGCTGCTGGAGCTGCCGGCGGCAGCGGTGCCGCACTTCATGGAAGAGGATTGGGGCAGGACCGAGGGCTTTGCCTGGTATCCGCGAGTGAATGAATTCCTGCGTTCGTTCGGTCTTGCCTACCTGGAGTTCTCGATTCCGAGCGAGATGGAGGGACCGCGGTGGTTCGAGCACATCGCTGGTAGCGGCTTCGGCGCGCACCACGTGTTGAGCGGTCGTAGCCCGCGCGCCGATCACTCTGTTATCGCTTTGAACGGCGTCATGGTTCACGACCCGGCACCGCAAAAAGACGGCCTGATCGGGCCGCACGAGGATGGCATGTACGCGTTTGGGTTTCTGATTCACAGGGGAATGAGATGAGCACCACGCACGCCGACAACCACCGCAATGCCGAGCTGGCCAAGATCCACATCGCGGCCGAGCAGCTCGGCATGGACCCGAGAGACAAAGACCCGGCGAGCGAGTACCGGCAGATGCTCTACGCCGTCGCGCGCGTGCATTCGGCCCGAGATCTCGACTATGCCGGCCGGCAGCGCGTGATCGAGCACCTGAAGGCGTGCGGCTTCCAGGCACGGCGCGGTCGTAGGCCGTTCCCAGGCCGGCCGCACAACGCGGATCGACACCCGCAGCTCCTGAAGATCGAGGCGCTGCTGGCCGACGCGAAGCGGCCGTGGGCGTACGTGGACAGCATGGCCGAGAAGATGTTCGGCAAGGCGCGCGTCGCGTTCTGCGACCCCGGTGAGTGGCAGGCGCTGATCGCCGCGCTGATGAAGGATCAGAAGCGCCGCAAGGAGAAGGCACAGCATGAACCTCGGACCTGAATATCCCGAGCTGCTCGCGGACCTCGCGGTGCAGCTCCGCGATCTGTTGACCAAGTCGGGGATGCCGGCCGACAAGGCCGAGCAGACCGCGCGTGCCGCCGCCGAGCACGTGCGGCTTCATTGGGGCGGGCAGATCGTGTACGTTCCGACCGGCTCGCGCTACGAGACCAGGCAGCAATGGAGCGAGATCTGGTCGAAGTTCAACGGCAAAAACGTGTCGCAGCTCGCCCAGGAGTTCAGAAAGACGGAAGTGCAGATCTACTACATCCTTCGCCAGATGCGCGAGCAGATGCAGCGCGAGCTGCAGCCCGATCTGCTCGAATCGTCGAAGCCAGTCTAAGTGGGATTCCTAAAAGCTAATAAAGGCATTCACCTTGCGCGACGCCGATAGTGGCGTCATGCACCAGGCCCCGACGCTGGTTGTCGCCGCTTCGCTCGCCGGAGACCTTCGGTGACGTCGTTCACCAAACGCTTTCCCGAGCTGCGCATGCTCGAATGCATCGTGATCGCCGCCATCGCGCTGGCGATCATCGCGTTCACGTCGCCGCAGCAGCTCACCGTCACGGTCTACAAGGTCTTGCTGGTGACGCTGTTCGCTCTGCTCGGCTTCCGCCTGGACCGCATGATCTTTCCCTATGCGCGCCCCGACAAGGTCTTCGACGACGCGCGCGATTGGGCGATGATGCGCCGCGCGGTCATCGTCGCGGCATCGATCCTCGGCGGAACGATCGGCGTATGAACAGCCGGCAGATTCTGATCGCCACGCTGGCCGGTGCGCTCATCTCGGCGGCGTGCATGCTGCTTGCGCCGCGAGCGTCGGCGCAGGACATTCCGCGCGCCGCGCATCAGTACCAACGGGCACTGACGAGCAACGCGCGCGTGGTGTGGGGCTTGAATGCGCCGGTGGCGACCTTCGCCGGCCAGGTCCACCAGGAGAGCGCCTGGCGCGCCAGCGCGCAGTCGCCTTTCGCCTCCGGCCTCGCGCAGTTCACACCGGCGACGGCCGACTGGATCGGCGACGTCTATCCGGATCTCGCCAACCCGCAGCCGTTCAATCCCGCCTGGGCGCTCCGCGCCCTGGTGCGTTATGACCGCTGGTTGTGGGATCGCAATGTCGCGGCGACCGACTGCGACCGCATCGCGTTCACGCTCGTGTCGTACAACGGCGGCGAAGGCTGGTTGCGCAAGGAACAGGCGCGCGCTGCCGCGAAGGGTGCCGATCGGCTGCGCTGGTTCGGGCACGTCGAGCAATGGTGCCTGCGTAGCGCCGCCAACTGCGCCGAGAACCGCGACTATCCGCGCAAGATCCTGAAGCGTCACCAGGCCCTGTATGCGTCCTGGGGGCCGGCGGTGTCGTGCTGACCAGGCAGATCGCGCTCTACATGATCGCGGGCGCCGCGATCGGCGGGCTGGCGCTCGGTGGCGCGGCCGGCTGGACGATCAACGGCTGGCGCCTGGCCGGCAAAGTCAACGAGCTTAGCGGCGTGGTGTCCACGCAGCAGCAAGGCATCGACACGCTCAAAGGCGCCAACGACCGCTGCACGGCCGCTGTGGGCGACGTGAAGGCATCGGTGAAGGCGTTGATCGACGAGAGCACCGCGCGCTCAGCCGCCGCCCAGGCCGCGATGGAGAAGGCAGCGAAGAAGGCCGAGGGGCACATGAAGGCCGCGACCGACGCGCTGAACCGGCCGATGCCGGCGCCGGGCAAGGAATGCGACGCGCTCGTGAAAGAGGCGCTCGACTACGCCAAGAAAAGGAAACCAGCGCGGTGAAGGTCTGGGTGCTCGTTTTCCTTTTCAACAGCCAGGCAGGGCCGGTGCCGATGGCCTCGGGCCCGCACGAGCTGGAAGTCTGCCTGCTGATGGCGGGAGATACGCGCTGGCCGGCGCTGGCGCATTGCTGGAACCCGAAGACAGGAGAGAGGAAAAAGCCGTGAAGATTCTCGCGCTGACGCTGATGGTCCTGCTCGCGGGCTGTTCGATGTTCCCCGCGCGTACCGTCGCAACCGACGTTCAAACGATCGACAGGCCGCTGCCGGTGAAGTGCAGGATCGAATGGCCGGTGCTCCCCAAGCCCTACGTGGCGATGGTGCAGCTCACCGGCAACGGCTACCAGGACGCGATCCTGATTTGGCGCGCGCTGGAGGCTGAGATCGAGGAACGCATCGCCTACCAGGAGAAGCTCGAAGCCGCAGCGCGCGTGTGCCTGGACGCCCTGACGTGAAGACGATCGAGTTAAACCACGGCGGCAACTGGATCGACAGGCTCTTGAACGCCTGGCCGGCGTGCATCCACAGCGATGCGGTGGCGACGCTCTTCACGTTTGCGTGGGACGCGGATGGCTGGTATCGCCCTGCGTCGAAGAGCCTCTACTACAACGGCAGGCTGTTTCTGCGCATCACGTCGCCGGGCGGCGTGTGGCTGCACATCAGGCTGCGCCCCGAGTGGCGCAAATTCCAATGCGGCGCGGGCTGGAAGCTGAACGGCCGCTTCGGCCTCACGTTTCGTCTGCAGACGGACGAGAGCGCGTCGGCCGGGGCGCACGAGAACGCGCCGAACATCGGCCAGGCGCGCGGATGGGAGCGCGGCACGGCGTGAGATGCGGAGTCGATGGCCGATGACGCCGACCGCGCCTCCTGGATCGAGGCGTGGGAAAGGGACGTTCGACTGCGCGAGCAGAAACACCGCGCAGGGATCGCCGAGCCGGGCGCCTGGAAGCGCCTCTCGGCGAAGTGCTGTGCAGAGCCGGATTGCGGAGAGCGCATCCCGGTAGCAAGACGCAAGGCGCTGCCAGGGGTGCAGCGATGCGTGACGTGCGCCGGAAGGCGCGAGAAGGGGGTTAGATCGGCATGACGGTTCAACTGGAGGCGTACCAGCTCGCGATCCTGATCGCCTCGGTGATCGTCGCCTTCTGGCTATTGAACAGGTCCACGGTCAGGCAGACGCGCGTGATCGTCTCGGCACAATTCAACGCCCTGTCGTCGCACCTTAAAAATCAGGACGACAGCGTCTCCAAGGTGGAACGCCAGGTCAACGATCTGCGCGTCGAGCTGGCGCGCGACTACGTCAAGCGAAGCGACAACGTGCGTGATATCGCATCGCTGAAGGCGCAATTCTCGCAGCTCGCACTGACGGTGGAACGGAAGCTGGACGAGCACCAGGTAGAGACCATTAAAACGATCAGCAAGGAGCTGCGCAAATGAACGTCGCCCAGGCCGCGAAGATTCGACGCGGAAGCATGCGATGGATGATCCTCGACTCCATTTATCTAAATCGCCCTGTCGGCATGCACACCGCGGAATTGCTGCCGATCATCCGCTCGGTCTATAAGGACGCGACGCACCTGGAGATCCGGCGCGAGCTGGATTACCTGGAAGAGCGCGAGCTGGTGAGAATCCAGAAAGACCCGCTCGACAACTGGTCGGTGAACCTCAAGCGTTACGGCATCGAGATCGTCGAGTACGCCTGCGAATGCGATCCCGGCATCGATCGCCCCACCATCACGCAGGCTTGAGCCATGCCACTGCGCCCGAAGGTCGAACAGCTTCCTGAAGATGTTTTCGAGGAACTCAAACAGCGCCTGATCGGCAGCGCGTTCTCGGACTATCGCGGGCACGCCGAATGGCTCGCCGGCAAGGGCTTCGAGATCCGAAAATCGGCGCTCGCCAATTGGGGCCAGGACTACCAGGCTGAGCGGGAAGCGATGCGCCTGTCGGTAGCGGAGGCCAAAGAGATCGTACAGGCGGTGCCCGACGAGGATGGCGCGATGAACGACGCGCTGCAGCGGATGGTGGGCCACAAGCTGTACCTGGCGATGCGTGACCCGGAGATCGACTGGACGCCCAAGACGCTCTCGACGTTCGCGCGCGCCATCGCCGACATCGGCCGTGCCACGATCGCGCAGAAGAAGCACATGGCCGAAGTGCAGAAGAAGGGCGGCGAGGTCATCGCCGAGATGGCCAAGGCCACCGGCATGAGCGAAGACCAGGCCGCGCTGTGGCGCGGCAGGTTCCTCGGGGTTGCCGCGCCGTGACGATCGCTCTGCTTTGGTGGTATGCGCCGGTCGCCCTGGTGATCGTCGCCATCGCGCTTTGCGCGCTTTGGCCGGACGCACCCGGCGGCAACTTCTCTCCTTCAGGCCCCGGCCTTCTGAAGATCCTGGTGATCTCCCTGCTGATCGTGTTCGCCATCGGCATCTGCATCGGGCGCTGGCTGTCGTGACCAAGCTGGCCGATCGCGCCGACACCATCCGCTGCATCGAGTGGGATGAAATGCCGGAGTCGGTGCGCGAGATCCAGGCGGGCTTCGATCCGGGCCGCGAAGGTGTGCTGATGCGACACCAGGCGCAATGGGTCGCGCTGCGCAAGCCGATCAAGGTCTGCAGGAAAGGCCGGCGCACCGGGATCACGTTCGCCACCGCGCTCGATAAGACGATCAAGGCCGCGACCAGCAAGAAGGGCGGCGGCGGCAACGTCTACTACATCCCCGACAAGAAGGAGAAGGGGCTGGAGTTCATCGGCTACTGCGCCAAGATGGCGCGCACGATGGCCGAGGCGCAAAGCGGCGGCGTATCCCAGGTGGAAGAGTTCCTGTTCGTCGATCAGGACGAAGCCGGCAACAGCCGGCAGATCACGGCGTGGCGCATCCGCTTCGCCTCGGGCTTCCAGGTCAACGCCCTGTCGTCCAGACCGTCGAACATTCGCGGCCTGCAGGGCGACGTCGTGATCGACGAGGCCGCGTTCCACCAGGACGTGCAGGCGGTGCTCGACGCGGTGACCGCGCTGCTGATTTGGGGCGGCGAGATCACGATCATCTCGTCGCACAACGGCAAGAAGAACCCGTTCAACCAGCTCTGCCGGGACGTCGAGGAAGGCAAGTACGGCGACGACGCCCAGGTGATGACGGTCACCTTCGATGACGCTGTGCGAAACGGTCTGTACGAGCGCGTGTGCGCCATGAAGGGCGAGAAGCCGACGTCCGAGGGCAAGAAGAAGTGGTACACGATGATCCGCAACGGCTACGGCCCGCGCAAGGCCGCGATGCGCGAGGAGCTGGACTGCATCCCGCGCGACGGCGGCGGCATCTGCATCCCCGGTATCTGGATCGAGAACGCGATGAAAGAAGACCGCCCGGTGCTGCGGCTGGCGCTGGATGACGACTTCAACGCCCGGCCCGAGTACGACCGGCAGAAGTGGTGCGAGGAATGGATCGAGCGCGAGCTGCAGCCGGCGCTCGCCACGATGAACCCGGAGCACGAGCACGTGGCCGGCATGGACTACGCCAGGCACCGGCACTTCTCGATCATCGCGCCGCTGGCGATCACGGAGACGTTGCGGCGGCGGGCGCCGTTCCTGGTCGAGTTGCACAACGTGCCCACGCGCCAGCAAGAGCAGATCCTGTGGGCGCTGATCGAGGCGATGCCGAAGCGGCGCGGCGTGGCGATCGACGCGACCGGCCCCGGCCAGACCATCGCCGAATACACGGCCGACAAGTTCGGCGCCGACCAGGTGCACCAGGTAGATCTGAGCCGCGCCTGGTACGGCCTGTGGATGCCGAAGATGATCCAGGCGTTCGAGGATGACATGATGGATCTGCCGCGCGACTCGAACACCGAGGCCGATCTGCGTGCGATCGAACGCATCGACGGCATCCCGATGGTGCCGAAGGTTGCCGCGCACGACCTGAAAGACGCCGACCTGTTCCGGCACGGCGACGCAGCCATTGCCATCGCGCTCGCGTACTTCGCCAGCCTGAACAAGAGCGGCCCTATCGAGTTCCAGCAAGTCGGCCGCGAGCGCGCCACGGCCGGCATGGACGACTACGTCGGCGCTGGCGGGCGCCGCGACACTTACGGGTTCCACTGAGTAAATCATGAGCGACTACATCACCACCAGGGGCGGCGTGATCGTGCCGGCCGCAGCATTCGAGGAAGCCGTGGCGAAGGTGCCCGAGCTGCAGGAAATCGCGACCATCGACCGCGACTACACCAAGGCGTTCTTCGGCGCGACGCTGCAGAACGACGACGACACGCTGATCACGCGCGGCAGCGGCAAGGGCCTCAAGATTTACGACGAGCTGGAGCGCGACGCCCACGCCTACGCGATGCTGCAGAAACGCAAGCTGGCGGTGGTCGCGCGTGATCTGATCATCGAGCCGGCGTCGGAGGATGCCCAGGACAAGCTGGCGGCAGACCTGGTCAGCGAGTGCCTGGCCGCGATCCAGTTCGACCGGATCTGTGTCGATCTTCTCGATGCGACCAACAAGGGCTTCGCGGTCGGCGAGATCATGTGGGAGGTGAAGCCTTCCCAGGCGCTCGGCCAGGACGCCGTTCTGCCGCGCGACGTGATCGCGCGCAACCAGCGGCGCTTCACGTTCGGCAAGACGCGCGACGAAAAGACCGGCGAGCATCCGCTGCGACTGCTCACCAAAGAGCAGATGATCGAGGGCATCGAGCTGCCTGACCGGAAGTTCCTCGTGCATCGGTTCGGCGCGAAGGATGGAAGCCCGTTCGGCCTCGGTCTCGGCAATCGCCTGTTCTGGCCGGTGTTCTTCAAGCGCCAGACCATCGGCTTCTGGCTGACGTTCGCCGACAAGTTCGGCGCGCCGACCGCCATCGGCAAATACCCGCGCGGCGCCAACAAGGGGGAGCAAGAGAAGCTGCTGTCCGCGCTGCGTGCCATCGCCAACGACGTGGGCATCATCGTTCCGGATGGCACGGTTGTCGAACTACTGGAGGCCGCGCGCTCCGGCTCAATCGACACTTACGAGCGCATGGCACGGTACATGGACGAACAGGTTTCCGTCTGCGTCACCGGCGAGACGATGACTTCCAGCGCCCAGGGCGCCGGCCTCGGGAGCGGCCAGGCGAATGTCCAAAACGAAGTGCGTACAGAGGTCGCCAAGGCCGACGCCGATCTGCTGACCGACACGTTGTCCACGCTCATTGCCTGGATCGTCGACTACAACCTGCAGGGCGCGCGCCCGCCTAAGGTGCTGCGGAATTTCGACGAGGAAGAGGATCTCGATAAGCGGGCCGATCGCGACACGAAGATCGGGCAGCTCGGCTTTGAGCCTGACGACGACTACATCCTGAAAACGTACGGGCCGGGATGGAAGCGCAAAGCGCCTGTCAGTCCCCCGCCATTCGGCGCGCCGCCGCTATTCTCTGAAGCCGCAAATGCGCAGCTCGCCGCCAACCACGCCGCGCAGGAAGCGATGGCGACGGCCGCTGCAACCTTCTCGGAAAAGTATGCCGGCATGCTCGGCGCGCGCGTGGAAGATATCCTCGCGCTGCTTGAAGAAAGCGGTGACCTGGTCGCCTTCCGCGAGCGCCTTCCCGAGCTGCTCAACACCGCGCCGCCGAAGGAACTGGTCGACGCGCTCGCGCGTGCCGGCTTCGCTGCCAACCTGAACGCGCGGACTGACCGCACGCGGGTCTGATGGTCGAGGGCAGCTTCGCGCTGAAGCCCAAGGAGGCGCTGAAGTTCTTCGGCGCCAAGGGCCTCAAGACGTCGTTCGCCTGGCAGGACGTATGGCAGGCCGAGCACGACGCCGCTTTCACGGTGGCGAAGATCGCCGACGTCGATCTGCTGGTCGACGTTCGCGCAGCGGTTGAAAAGGCTATCGCGGATGGACAGACGCTCGCTGAGTTCAGCAAGGCGCTGAAGCCGCGCCTGGTCGAAGCTGGTTGGTGGGGTAAGGCCGAGATGGTGGACCCGCAAACCGGCGAGTCAAAGCTGGTGCAGCTCGGCAGTCCGCGCCGGTTGCGCACGATTTTCGAGACCAACATGCAGACGGCCTACTCGGCCGGCGATTGGGCGCAGATCCAGGAGAACAAAGAAGAGGCGCCGTACCTGATGTACGACGCGATCAACGACGGTAGAACTCGCCCGCAGCACCGTGCCTGGGATGGCACCTGTCTTCGATGCGACAATTCTTGGTGGAACACGCACAAGCCGCCGAATGGATTCCGATGCCGCTGCAGCGTGATCCAATTGAGCCGAGAGCAGGCAATCGCAATGGGGCTGTCGGTTGAAGATAAAGCACCACCATCGCCGACCCGCGAATACACCAACCCACGCACCGGCGAGATCTCGCAGGTTCCTGTCGGCATCGACCCCGGCTTCGCCTACAATCCCGGCAAGGATCGGCTGGAGCATCTGCGCAAAATGTACGACGACAGGCTGAAAGGCTTCCGCAAAAATGGCGATTGAACCGCGCCTCAAGGTAGTCAGCGGCGAGGTCAAGGCCGCGATCCGCCGCGTGCTGCAGGCGCTGCCGCTCGGCGGCGACGGCAAGCCGCTGTTCACCATGATCGGTCGCCACGTGAAGACCGACGTGCAACTCCGCTTCCGCGAACAGAAGTCGCCCGATGGCGTGCCCTGGATACCGAGCCAGCGCGTCATCGAGCACGGCGGGCAGACGCTCCGCCTCACCGGCCGGCTGCGAAACTCGATCACGTACCAGGCCGATCACGCCAGCGTCGAGGTCGGCACTAATGTGATCTACGCGGCGCGCCAGCACTTCGGCGACGGCTCGCGCACGCAGGCGATTTTCAACGCTCTCAAGGCTGGCCGCACCGTGTCGCGCGCAGGCATGCCGGCACGTCCCTTCATGGGCCTTTCCAAGCAGGGCGGCGAGGGTCTGGTCGACGCCGTGAACGGCTTCCTGGGCAAGACGTGGGCGCACTGACCGTGGTCACTACTCGATCGGGCGCGGATCTGCATCGCTCGGGTGCAGATTCCGGTCACTACTCCGGTCACAACTCAGGCCGGGGCCTACCGGCCGTTTCCCGGAAAATCAGGGGTCTAGCGAGTTGTGACCAGGTCGGCGAGTTGTGACCGTCCGTCACTACTTTCGACCGGGCCTCGGCTCGCGCCTGGCGCCCTCCGGCGCCGGTCGGCCTGCCACTACTTCCCGGTCTCGCCCACGTCGCTACGGGGCGTTCTACGCGCCTTTGAACGGGCGTTCGACGGCGGATCGATCAGGTGTTCGACCGGCCGCTCTCGTCACAACTCTGGCGCGCGCTCCGCTCAAAACCATGCGTCGGCCCGGCCCGGCGCTCGCGTCGATTGCCACGCGCTCGCCGCCCTCCGTAACCCCCTGATCCGTGGAAAGGATCGCGGCTCCGTCCGGAAAAGCCCGGCCTCATCCGGGGTTGTCCGGGGTGCCCTCAGACCTTCCGTCGCCTCACAGCAAGATGCGCGCGCTCGCGGTCACCACGCCGCGCCGAGTCGAGCAGCTGCCCGACGTACCCACGCTCGCGGAGGCCGGCTATCCCGAAGTTGATGTGGTGACCTGGTACGCGCTGATCGCGCCGGCCGGCACGCCGAAGGCGGTGATCGATCGGCTCTACGCGGAATACACCGCGGTCGCGCAATCACCCGAGATCCAGAAGTTCCTGGCCGAACAGGGCCTGGTATACCTGCCCAACCCTCCGGGGCAGTTCGCGAGCCGCATTCAGGCCGAGACGGCGCGCTGGGCGCAGCTCATCAAAGAGCAGAACATAAAGGTCGAATAGGAGAAATTATGGCAGCGCCGCATCTGCAGCCGGTGCGCGATCGCAGCACATGGACCGGGGAAGAGCTTGCCGGGACCGATGACTGGATCTACCGGCTGACGGCCGCCGACCTGGAGGAGATCGAGCGCGCCGTTGCGCACGCTCGCCAAACGCGCAAACCGCTCTCGGAGCTCGAGCGCCGGGATTTCCCGCTCGGCCGGCTGGATGATGCGCTTGCACGCGTCGCCACCGAGGTCGACGAAGGCCGCGGCTTTCACTTGATCCGCGGCTATCCTGCCGAGCGCTACGCGGAGGCAGACTCCGCGATCGCGCTCTGGGGCATGGCCGCGCGTCTGGGGCGCGTCATCTCGCAGAACGGCTACGGCGACCTGTTGGGCCACGTGCGCGATCAGGGGCGCAAGCTGGGCGAGAAGGACGTGCGCGGGTACGATACCACCGCGGAGCTGCGCTTCCACAACGACGAATGCGACACCATCGCATTGATGTGCCTGCGCACCGCGAAGGAGGGCGGCTTGTCCTCGGTCGTGAGCGCTACCGAGGTCTTCAATCGCCTGCTCGAAACGCGGCCCGAGGTGCTGCCGAAGCTCTTCGAGGGCTATGTCTTTTCCCTCATGGGCGAACAGCGGCCCGGCGTCGGGCCGGTGTCGGATCACAGGATCCCAATCTACAGCTGGCACGCCGGGCGGCTGTCGTGCCGTTACACCATCAACACAGTGCTGCAGTCATCCCAGTACGGTGTCGAGCTGACCGGGGAGGAGCGTGCCATCCTGTTCGCACCGCTCGAAGCGGCGCGTGCCCCGGGCGTCGCTCTGACGTTCGCGCTCGAGCCGGGCGACATCCAGCTCAACAACAACCTCTCGACGCTGCACCAGCGCACGACCTACGAGGACTGGGAAGACCCGCGGCGCAAGCGCCATCTGCTTCGCATCTGGCTCGCATCGCACAACGCGCGGCCTCTGGCGCCCGAATTCGAAGTGCGTTTCAACGGCGGCTGGTCCTTCCGCCGCGGCATTCCCATGACTAGAGCACGCGAAGCGGCGTAAGCTAGCTTCATGGACAGCGGCACGGCATACGGTAGGGCACAACCGAGCTATCGCAAGGAGCTGACAGAGGTCGGCGCCGGTACCCCGATGGGCGAGCTGCTGCGCCGCTACTGGCATCCAATTGGTTTGTCGTCGACTTTCAGTTCGACACCTTCAAAAGTAAAGGCGCTGGGCGAGGAACTCATTGCCTTCCGCGACGGCCAGGGCAGGCCGGGCCTGGTCTATCCGCGCTGCGCGCACCGCGGCACCACGCTGTACTACGGCAAGGTGGAAGAGCGCGGCATCCGCTGCTGCTATCACGGCTGGCTCTACGACGTCGAAGGCCATTGCCTGGAGCAGCCGTGCGAGGAGGGCGGCGGCTCGCGGCGCGACCGCATCCGCCAGCCCTGGTTTCCGGTCGAGGAGCGCTACGGCCTGCTGTTCGCCTATCTGGGCCCGCCCGCGAAGAAGCCGCTGCTGCCGCGCTATGACTGCCTGGAGGAGCTCGCGCCCGGCGAGTCGGTCGAGGCCGACGACAGCTCGATCGGCTCGGGCGGCCCGCAGATCGTGCCTTGCAACTGGCTGCAGCACTGGGAGAACGTGGTCGATCCGTTCCATGTGCCGATCCTGCACGGCTCGTTCTCGGGCGCGCAGTTCGTCGCGCTGATGGGCATCATGCCCGAGGTCAAGTTCGAAACCACCGCGCGCGGCGTCAAGGTCGAGTCGCGGCGCAGGCTCGAGGACGGCAAGGTGCACCGCCGCGTCACCGAGGTGGTCTGCCCGACGCTGCGCGTGGTGCCGGACCCGCTCGTGCAGCGCTTCCAGAAGGTCGAATCGATCGGCTGGACGCTGCCGATCGACGACACGCACTATCGCATCTATACCGCCGGGCGCGTGACCGAGCGCGGCGCGCTCGGCAAGGTCCGCTCGAGACCGGGCGGCAAGCGCTGGCGCGAGCTCACCGAGGAAGAGCACCGCCAGTTCCCGGGCGACTACGAGGCGCAGACCGGCCAGGGGCCGATCACCCTGCACTCCGAGGAACACCTGGCTGCCAGCGACAAGGGCGTTGCCCTGCTGCGGCGCTTCCTCGAGAAACAGCTGAGAATCGTCGCCCAAGGCGGCGATCCGGCGGCGGTGGCGTTCGATGAATCCGGCGTCTACGTGCGTTGCGACGCCGGCAACTACTTGGTGGACGCCGCGCGGGTGGGCTAGACTGGCGGATCGAGCGAGGAGGAAAGCATGCAACGACTGGTGCGTGTGTTCTTGATGGCCGTTGCGGCCGCCGTTCCACCGGGCGCGGGTGCGCAGGCCGATCCGACCGAACTGTCGGCGACAGATGCCGCGCGCTTGATACGCGCCGGGAAGCTCAAGAGCGAAGACCTGGTACGGGCGCTGCTCGATGTCGCGGCAAGAAAGAAGGACCTCAACGCCTTCATCACGCTCGACGCCGAGGCGGCGCTGAAAGCGGCGCAGGCGGCGGACGCGGCCGCGCGCAACGGGAAATTCAAGGGGCGGCTGCACGGCGTGCCGATCGTGGTGAAGGACAACGTACACGTGGCGGGCTTACCCAACACCGCCGGCACGCCGGCGCTGAAGGACTTCCGCCCGAAATCGAATGCGCCCGTGGCGGACAAGCTCCTCAAGGCCGGCGCGATCGTGCTCGGCAAGACCAACATGCACGAGCTCGCCTTCGGTATCACGAGCAACAACGCCACTTTCGGGCCGGCGCGCAATGCGTACGACCCGGGGCGCATCGCGGGCGGTTCCTCGGGCGGCAGCGGCGCAGCGATCGCGGCGCGCATGGCGCCGGCGGGCCTGGGCACCGACACAGGCGGCTCGGTGCGCATTCCCGCCGCGCTGAACGGCATCGCGGCGCTCAGGCCGACGCTCGGCCGCTACCCGCAGGAGGGCATCACGCCGATCGCGCATACGCGCGACACCGCGGGCCCGATGGCGCGCGCGGTCGAGGACCTGGTGCTCCTCGACACCGTCATCACCGGTGCCAAGGACAAGGTCGCACCGGCGAAGCTGAAGGGCTTGCGGCTCGGCGTCTATCGCGGGCACTTCTTCAAGGGCCTGGATGCTGAAACCGGGAAGATCACCGACGCGGCGCTCGAAAAACTCAAGGCCGAAGGCGTCGAGATCATCGACGTGGACATGCCCGGGCTCGCCGAACTGAACGGCAAGATCGGTTTTCCCGTGGCGGTCTTCGAGGCCAACGTGGGCCTGGACAAGTACCTGAAGAAGTACGGCACTGCGCTCGACGTGAAGGGGCTCGCGGACAAGATCGCGAGTGCCGACGTGAAGGGCATCTTCGCCGGCGCGGTCCTGCCCGGCGCGCAGAAAGCGGTCCCGGAAGCCGTCTACAAGCAGGCGCTCGCCCTGCGGCCGCAACTGAAGAAGCTCTACGCCGACACATTCGCGAAAAACCGGATTGCCGCGCTCGCGTTTCCGACCACGCCGCTGCCCGCGGCGCCGGTCGGCGACGACAAGACGACCAAGCTAAACGACAAGGACGTGCCGACCTTTCCCACCTTCATCCAGAACACCGATCCGGGCTCGAACGCCGGCCTGCCGGGCCTTACGCTGCCGATCGGCCGCACGCAGGCGGGACTGCCGCTCGGCCTGGAGCTCGACGGCCCCGCGGGCGGCGACCGCAAGCTGCTCGCGATCGGGCTGGCGCTGGAGAAGGTGTTCGGCCGGCTGCCGGCGCCATGATGAATCCGTAACGCACAAGGAGAGACCATGAGAACCGTCGTCGGATCGAACGCGAGCCTGCGAGCAGTCTTCACGATGGCGGCCTTGGCGCTCGCGTCGGTGCTCGAGCAGACGGGAGCCTTCGCTGCCGACGTCGCGAAGGACCTCTACGCGGCGGCGAGGAAGGAAGGCCAGCTCGTCCTCTGGGGCCCGCCCACCGATACGGTCGAAAAGTTCTACCCGCAGGAATTCCAGAAGGCTTTCCCCGGCATCGCCGTGAAGGCGATCGGCGATGCGCAGGCCCCGCAAAAGCTGCTCACCGAGGCGCTCGCGGGCCAGCACCAGGCCGACGTCTTCTGGTGGCCGGTCAGCGGTTTCCTTGACCTGGAGAAGCGGGGACTGGTGGCGAAGTTCGACGCCGCGGCGCTGCAGGCGTTCGGCATCGTGGCCGGCGACACCATCCTGGACGGACGGGGACTCAGGGCCGCCAACGTGATCTACACTCTGGAATACGACACCCGCAGGCTCAAGCGCGAGGAGCTTCCCAAGACCTGGGAGGACCTGCTCGATCCGCGCTGGCGCGGCCGGATCGTCGGGGGGATCCTGCTCATGCCAGGCGTGCCCGCCACCTACGGCCTCGCCAAGGGCGAGCAGTGGATGCTCGACTTCGCCAGGAAGCTGCGCGACCAGGCGCAAGTGACCATGGTGCCCAGCACGCCGCTCGCGCGGGAGATGCTGATGCGCGGAGAAAAGGACCTGGTCGTTTCGCTCATCAGCGAAACGCTCAAGCGCAAGCACCTGCACAACGAGCCCGTGGATTGGGCGCCGGTGGCCCCAGCCTGGAGCACGCAGCACATGCTCGGGGTGCTCGAGAAAGCCCCGCACCCGAACGCCGCGAGGCTGTTCGCGCTATGGGGCGCGAGCAAGGAGGGAAAGATCGCCATGGAGCGGGTGTCGTTCGACGCCGATGGCCGCCCGGGCGCGCCCACGCGGCTCGCGAAGCTGGTGCAGGAGGCCGGCCTGGAGATCGTCTTCGAGGACCCGCAGAACACCAGGCCGCGGGCCGGCTTTTACGGCAAGGCGCGCGCGGTGCTGACGGGCGAGACGAAGTAGTTCGAGAAGCCGCCGGTGTTCGGCGCCGCGCTGCGCGGACTGCGCAACGCCGCGAGCCTCCAGGGGCTCGTACTGCTCGGCGCCGGGGCGCTCGTCGTCTGGCTTGTCTCCGTGCCGTTGCTGTTCCTGCTGGCGACGGCGTTTCGCGACACCACGGACGCACTGCCGTTCGAGCCCGGCGTGGTCTGGACGCTCGACAATTTCGCGCGCGTCTATCTCAATCCGGTGCTGTACCGCCAGGTGCTGCCCGATACGCTCGCGTACACCGTGGGCGCAGTGGCGATCACCATGACGCTCGGCATCTTTTTCGCCTGGCTGGTCGAGCGCACCAACGTGCCGCTGCGCAACCTGCTGTTCATCGCCATTGTCAGCCCGGTGATCGTTCCCACCGTCGTGGTCGCCATCGCCTGGATCTATCTGCTGGGGCCAAGCAAGGGCTGGGTGAATCTGCTGCTGCGCTGGTTGCTCGGGCTCGAGGGCCCCGGACCGCTCGATGTCTTCAGCGTGTACGGCGCGATCATCGTGCAGGGCCTGGCGCTGGTGCCGCTCAGCTTCCTCTTCATGAGCGCGGCGTTCCGCAGCATGGATCCGGCGCTCGAGGACGCGAGCGCGCTG
>Ga0247727_10005487_pt1 | contig 25679 bp, 28 predicted proteins | sample WisWelCaveWW1625_FD_202498 | JGI IMG/M metagenome (GOLD analysis project Ga0247727, IMG submission 202498) | Biofilm microbial communities from Wishing Well Cave, Virginia, United States - WW16-25 | ecosystem: Environmental > Aquatic > Deep subsurface > Groundwater > Cave microbial mat | place...
ACTGACGACCCGGGTTCAACGCCACGATAACAACTGCCGCCAAGATGGCGATAATACCGATAACAATCAACAATTCAATGAGGGTAAAACCCTTCTTATTCATTTTCATTAGTATTTCTCTTAAAAATAAAAGTCTTCCGACCTTTTGTATACAGGATTAATTATACAATTATTCAATTATTTCCTCTAATGGCACTGTGGAAAACTACGGGCCAACTGTCTCTTCAAGGGTTAGCATGTACAGCGTTGTCGGATTCAACAATGCCCGCAAATTCGTCGTCGCGCCCTTCACTTGCGAACGAGTTTTTACTAATTTATTGGAACCAACAGTTGTAATGGCCGCAATGGTGCACGAAACTAAACCTTCCTGTAATTCCACTGTTTCACTTCCGGCATACGCAGAATCAAGCGCCATTTCTAACCGCGCGGTTTCTAAACACGATCGCGCCGCGGAAAACGATGCCCGTTTATTATAAAAATCAACTGTTCCAAAGCGAGTAAACAAAGCTGAACCGCCCAAAGAAACGGCCAAAATCATCATCAGTAAAGAAAGCAAGATAGTAGTAGTTAATAAAATGAATCCGCGTTGCATAAAATTATTTCACAATAAATGTGCTATCAATGGTTGTGGAAGCGGTATCGTTGGTAAAAGTTACTCGCACCCGAATGGCGCTGGTACTGGCCAGATTTAACTGCTCAAATAGCAGCCCAGTCGCCGTAGCATAACTATTGGTAATCGGAGAGCTGGTGGCGCCGCTCAAAAATTCAATCGTCCCGTTGGGAGTAGTGGAAGCCCGAATAATCAAAGGATTAAAAGCATATCCTAATTTGTTCAACGATAAAGTTGTGCTGGTGGCGCCGAGCGTCGGCGTATTAATTTTATCAACACTCTGAAGCATCCAGGCGACTTTCTCCACAAAAAATTTCTGATTCTCCGTCATCTCCCTTTGTTTAGTCACCCGGTCTTCATTTTTAATAAGCTGATACATAGTTATCAATGTAAACGTCAAAATCACGGTAACAATACCGGAATATAAAAGCGTTTCCAGCAACGTGAACCCAGCTTTTAGCTTTGAGGTTTTAGCTTTTATCATGGTCCGGGTCCGATAATTTTAAGAGCATCGTTACTACGGACAGCCACATAAACACGGTTATCAGCGTAATCAATTCCAGTCGCGACGTTTGAAAGGTTTAAACTGGCGTACTCTGTCATATTATCGGGGTTGCTCGCGTCAACAATAACAAATTCTTTATTGGCATTGCCGGTTGCTAAAAACCCCAGGTCGCCTTCCGCGCAAATAATATCCAAAACATCGCCACCAACGCTATAAATATCCCGGACATAAAAACCGCCAGTGGTACTGCTGTAGGTACCAATAATTCTGATTTCATCATTGTTTTCATTACCGACAAACAAGTTAGCCAGACCGTCTTTATTTTGCAACCAAATACTCACGTCTTCGGTTGTGCCGGTAATATCGTACGTATCGTTTAAAACCGGAATGGCGCCAGAAATATCAAACCACCAAATATCCGGGTCAGATTGCTGACTCACTAAATAGAGCGTGTCATTATTCACGTAAAAATCTTCAATGTCGCCGCCGGTGGTGGTGGCAAAGATAGAACTTGGACTGGCTGGATTACTGATATTAAAAAATTCAAGCTCGTTGACAGCGCTATCGGTTCGACCGATAGCCGTAGTACTGGCGTTCGGAAAAGTAAATACCGCCAAGGCGTTAGACGTACCAGTTAAATCATACTCTCCGACTTTAACCATGGCCGAAGGATTGGAAACATCAAAAATAATCAATTCTCGGCTATCGTTCGGCGAAGCAGCGTATAAATATTTACCTTGCAAGTGCAAATCTTCAATGCCGCCACTGCCGATATCCAAAGAATTTAAAAGCGTAGGCGACGCCGGGTTACTCACGTCAAAAGAAAAAATGTCGTGTTTGTTTGATGTAGACGACTTGCCGCTAACAAAAGCATAAGGATAGTTGATGGCAACATCACTCCCTGAAATACCCGCTCCGATATCCACCTCTCCAAGAAGTTGCGGCGCGGCCCAATTGCCTGAAAGCGGATAACTCACGCATCCGCCGCTTAACGGATACTTCCAGTTAGTGAGAATTTCCGCGACTTCAACTGTTTGAGGACGCGCGAGGTCAGAAGTCCATTGAATAGTAGTGCTGGCTTTGCGGGTATTGTCATCTATTTCAGTAACGGTCACGCTGCGGGTATAAATCCCCTTGGTATCATTGGCGGCGGTGCTGGCAAAATACCAATCGCCGCTGGCAAACACCAGTCCATGCGTGCCGGTTGCCAAATCCGCCCAGCCGCGGTCGGCAATGGAGCGCACTGCATCAATACCCTCAATCCCGTATTCAGTGGCCACTTCCGCGGTCGCGCCATCCAAAGAAAATTTCTGGCCGCCAAAGAATAAAGAAAAAACGCTGGAAATTACCAGCATGAAAATACCGAGCGAAACCAAAATCTCCACCAATGACTGCCCACGACAATCAGAAAATAGAAAATAGAAAATAGAAGACGATTTCTTCATATTAAAACTGGATTTGCCCTTCTTGATTAACATAAACGTATTTAGTTTGACGACCATTGGTTAAAGTGATGGTTGAAGAAGCAGTCCGACCGGCCAACGCCTCAAAAGCCAATTCCGAAGAACCGGTAATCGTGACGTAGGAGGCGCGCGGAAAATCCTGGTCTTGGGCGGAGTCCCGAGTAGCGTAACTATGCCCTTGGAACAAAACTAAATCAGAAGCGCCGATATACAACCCGTGGTCGGATTCATAATAATTCACCATTGCCCGATTGCGCGCCTGCTCCAGCAAAGCCACCAGCAAACGCGTTTCAGAAGTCAATTGATAGCTGGTATAAAAATCCACGCCAATCGGAAACGCCATCGCGAACAAGATGACCAGAATACCGATTACCACAACCATCTCCATCAAAGAAAAACCGTGCATGGTTATTGCTGTAAAGTTTGGGTTACCTGGTAAATCGGCGTAATAATAGAAAGCGCCACGAATCCCACAATCACTCCCATCACCACCATCAGCAACGGCTCCAGCACGTTGGACAAATTCTTGGTGAAATCATTGACCTCGCCTTCATAAAACTCGGACAGATACAAAAAGGTTTCGCTCAAATTGCCCGTAGTTTCGCCGACCATAACCATTTGCGCCACCATCGGCGGAAACAAACTCGGGTACTTCATCAAATGCACCGCGATGGCTTCGCCTCTGGTTAACTCAACGGCAATGGCCCGAATTTCCTTTTGATATACCATGCTGGACAAAGAATCAGCGGTGATATTTATCGCTTCCACGACTTGCACGCCGCTTTTAAGCGTCAGTCCCAGAGTACGGCACATATTAGTCAGATTAACGGCTTTAATTAATTTACCGACAATCGGCGTATGTAAAATTATCGTATGATAAACGTATTTTATCGCCCGGATTTTTAGAAGCATTACAAAGAAAAACACCGACGCCATAAATATTAGCACCACGTAACCGCCGTAATTGGTCAATAAATTGCTGACTTTAATCAAAATCTGCGTTGTCACCGGCAACTTCACGTTCAAACTGGTAAATACCGGCAGAATTTTCGGAAAAATAAATACCGTCAGCAAGCCGGTAATGCCGAAAGTGGCCACTAAAATAACCATGGGGTAGACCATAGCGCCGATTACTTTACTGCGCATTTCTTTTTTCTTTTTCAACTCTTCGGCGAGATAATTCAAATTTTCCGACAAAATGCCACTCGCCTCGCCAACGCGGATAATGTTAATAAAAAGTGGACCGAAAACTTCACTGAATTGCTCCAAACTGGCCGACAGAAACTGACCATTGCTGACATCCACCGAAACTTTTTTTAAAATCTTGGCCAAGGAACGGGATTTCGTCTGCTTCTGCAGCATCACCAAACTATCCAACAATGGCATCCCGGACTTAGCCATAATCGCCAAATGGCGCGCGAACACCACTTGTTCCTGCAAAGGCACGCGCAAGAAAAAATTCTTGAAATAATTTTTCAGCCGCTCGCCAAAAGTAATTTTTTTCCTGTCCGGTTTAGGCAGCGAAGCAATTTTTTTAATTTCTTTTACCATTTTATTCGCGTACGACGCGGATAAGCTCATCAATAGTCGTAATACCGTCCAGGGCTTTTTGAAATCCATCCTGAACCATAGTGGTCATACCGTTTTTAATCGCCAGCTGTTTAATTTCATCAGCGTTGGCGCGGCGCATAATCGCCAATCGGATTTCATTATCAATATCCAAGACCTCGTGAATACCGATACGACCGCGATAACCGCTGTCGTCGCATTCTTTGCATCCTTTGCCTTCATAAAAAACTTTGTTCTTCCCCGCCTCAACTTTCAAAAGTTCGGCTAAACTTTTCAATTCCATATCGGTCAACGTCTTTTTCGTTTTGCATTTTTCGCAAATCTTCCGCACCAGACGCTGGCCAACCACCACATTGACCGTGGAAGAAATTAAAAACGGTTCCACTTTCATATCCACCAACCGCGGAAAAGCGGTGGCTGCGTCATTGGTGTGCAACGTGGACAGCAACAAATGGCCGGTTAACGCCGCATTGACGGCGATTTCCGCGGTTTCCTCATCGCGGATTTCGCCTACCATTACTATATTCGGGTCTTGTCGCAAGATGGAGCGCAATCCTTTACCAAATGTCAGTCCAGTCCGCGAATTAACTTGAATCTGGTCAATGCCCTCAATCGCGTACTCCACCGGGTCTTCAATAGTAATAATGGAAACCTCTGGCGTATGCAAAATTTTTAAAATCGTATAAAGAGTGGTCGTCTTGCCGGAACCGGTCGGACCCGTAGCTAAAATCATACCATATGGCTTGGTGATGGCCTTCTTGACCCGGTCCAGGTCTTTACCGACAAAGCCCAAGGTCTCCAAAGAAAAAGGTTCGGCTTTCTCGGCCAGCAAACGCATCACGATATTTTCTCCGTAGTAGGTCGGCGCGATGGAAACGCGAACATCCACGTATCCCACGTCCTTTATTGCCGCGCGAAACCGGCCGTCCTGGGCCGCCTGGTGTTCGTCAGTCCGCAAGCCGGACAAAACTTTAATGCGGGTCACGACTTCGGATTGAATATCTTTTGGAAAAACAAAAGTGTCATGCAAAACTCCGTCAACCCGCAGTCGTATCCGCACTCTCTGTTCTTCCGGATCAACGTGAATATCCGATGCCCGCGCGTTATAAGCGTGCTCAATCATTCCGTCAACCAAAGAAATAATGGAGAGGCTACTGCCTTTTTTCAGCTCTTTCTCAACTGACGTATTGTCTAAACCAATGGAGTCAACCTCCTTTTCTGATTGTTTTGAATCGGCTTTCATTACTATTAAGTATACCGCACCCGCGCAAAAATCAGTTTACTTGTGGGTATAAATCAGTTCAATTTGCTGCTTATCACGCAACAATAAATTACCCATCTCAATATTTGGCTGGCCGTCCACCGTCATCCCCACAGTGTAACCGTCTCGTTCAATAGGCGCGCCACGAACCACAAAAAAATCTTTTATATAGAATGCTTTCTTAAGACTCGGGCTTTCCACATGAATCGTTCCGACCATATCATGAGTATGAATCTCTGACATGCAACCGGGGAAAATACCTATATTTGCCGGAATTGTTTCTTCAACGCCATCCACGAAAATCCGCAGAACCGGATGAAAATGCTGGGCCGTCCCTTCCATCGGCGAACAATCCAGTCCGGATTTTGTAATCCGGTCAATATCTGCTTTATACGGACTGTTAAACTTCGGCCAGGCAAATAAAAGTACCAGTACCGCTATCACGCCAATAGTAATCACCCAAGTTGAGGTTTTCATTGATTCTTAGTATACACTATACTAACCAACATTTCAAAAATTGCTTAATGGTAGGATATAAGTCATAATATATATAAAAATGGTTCCTTGGAATAAAGGTAAGACGAAATTTGAATTAGAAGGACTTGCAAAGATTTCGGAAGCACGCAGACGAATAAATAACTTTTCAGCTTGGCAAAAGGCTAATCCAATTAAATATTCTGTTTTGAAAGAATCGAGAGAACTCGCAGAATTATATGGCACACTGTTAGGCGATGGATGCATCGAAAAATTTCCGCGAACTGAAAAACTCTCTATTGCATGCAACTCAAAAGAAACCAAACATATTCCCCACACTGCAAAACTTATTGAAAAACTTTTTGGAAAACGACCTTTTATCCGCAAAGCTAGAGATGCAAATTGTGTATACGTTGGAATTTATCAGAAAAATATTAGCAAGAGGCTTGATTTCCCAACCGGTGTAAAATCTTTGCATCCCTTACAAATTCCTTCTTGGATTAGAAACAATAAAAAATATCTAATTCCTTGTCTCAAAGGTTTATTTGAAACTGATGGTGATTGGGTAATCGATCTAAAATATGGGACGAATGTCATAAAATTTACAAACATCATCGAGAGTCTTCTTGATGATGTTCATACATGTCTAATTAAGCTTGGCTTTCCTGCAAATAGAGGAAAGCGACGTGTGACAATAAGCAGAAAAAACGAGGTAGAAAAATTTGTAAATTTGATCAAATTCAGGCAATATTAAAAAGCAATTTGCCGGGTCTGCTAATGGTAGGCATATGGACTCTGAATCCATCAATCTTGGTTCGAATCCAAGCCCGGCAGCCGATTTTTAAGCGTAAAAATCGCGTCGAAACGAACACGCTTTCGACGAACGATTAAATATGTATTTCGTTTATATTCTCAAGTGTGCCGACAAAACCCTCTACACGGGCTCAACGAACGACCTCAAGCGGCGGCTTAAAGAACACAACGAATCCAAACAAGGCGCTCGCTATACAAAATCCCGGCGGCCGGTAAAATTAAAGTATACGGAAAAAGTTAGAACACTTAGTAAAGCGCTTAAGCGCGAAGCGGCTATCAAAAAACTAACCCGCCCGGAAAAAGAAAAAATGATTCGTTATGGAAAATAAAACACCCCAATTCGGGGTGTTTTATAATGCGCGGTGGACGGGACTCGAACCCGCGATCTCCGCCGTGACAGGGCGGCGCTTTATCCAGCTAAGCTACCACCGCATAGTATATATGCGATTAAACACTAACGAAATATAAAACATCTTACACTGTACTTGATTAGCTGGATAAAACGCCCAGCTAACCTGCCTGCCGGCAGGCAGGGCTACCACCGCATATCGGTAGCACGAACTTTATATTACTAGGATTTCATTCTTTTTACAATCTTGGTAAATTGCCGACCGCGGTCCTCGTAATCTTTAAACATATCAAAGCTGGCGGCCGCCGGGGAAAACAACACCGCGCCTGATTTATATATTTGTAGTGTTTCGTATGCCATTGTTACCGCTTCCTGCAATGTATGGGCTATTTGTATCGGCGTGGAAGCGCCGACCGCCTTTTGAATTTTATTTTTATTCTCGCCAATAAGAATAATTTCCACGACGTACTTGGACTTCTTAATTGCCGCGGCCAGCGGCTTATAATCAAGGTTTTTATCTTTGCCTCCGGCAATCAATACAATCGGCTGTTTGTCATTGGTTACGCTCGCAATAGCAGCCGCGGCAGTTTGCGGATTGGTGCTCGCTGAATCATTATAAAATCGCATTTTCCCGACTGTTCGGACAAGCTCAAGCCGATACGGCAGATTACGGTAAGTAATTCGCGCTTCTTCAATTGTCCGGGCAGAACAGCCGAGATGTCGGGCAATCGCTCCAGCTATTATGAAATTTTTACGCAAATCATCCGGCGCCGTTACCGCGATTTTCTTCCCCTTACTGTTAGACGCCATTTTTTTAGCTATCGGGTCGGCGGAAAAATAAAAAACAGCGTCAGACGAATTTTGATGACAAGCGATGTTGGTTTTCGCCGTGACATATTCCTGCATATTTTTATGCACGTCCAAGTGGTCGGGAAACATTTCAACAATCGCGGCGATTGCCGGTGAAACTTCCAAATCTTGGAGCTGAAAACTGGAAAGCTCAAGAATAACCAAAGTGCTTTTGGTAACTCGCGGCAGAACATCCAGCATCGGCGTTCCGATATTGCCGGCTAATACCACTTTTTTTCCGGCGCCACGCAGAATTTCGTAGAGCATCGTTGAAGTTGTTCCCTTGCCTTTGGTGCCGGTAATACCGATTATTTTCCCGGGACATAAACTAAAGAATAGTTTTGTCGCGCTGGTTACATGACAGCCATGCTTAACAGCCGTCTGGATTTCCGGCAGCAAATACGGAACGCCCGGTGAACGGAAAATTATGTCATATTTTTCCAATCCTTTCAGATAATTCTTGTTCCGAGCGGCGTCTAAAATAGTAATCTCGGCGCCTTTATAGGAGGGCGATTTTTTAAGAAACTGCAAAACTGACTTCCCTTCCCGGCCAAATCCTAAAATAGCGATTTTGTGAGATTGCTTCATTGTTCTAGGGTATCAGTTTTTGCCATCTTTGAAAACCTGTGCTATACTATGTACGCGGGATAGAGCAGTAGTAGCTCGTCTGGCTCATAACCAGAAGGTCGCGGGTGCAATTCCCGCTCCCGCAACACGCTGCCGGCGTAGCTCAGTGGTAGAGCGAGCGTTTCATAAGCGTTAGGTCGCAGGTTCGATCCCTGCCGCCGGCACAAAATAAAACACCGCGTCAGACGCGGTGTTTTATTATCTAGACCGTCCGTCCTATCGCCTTTTCGTAATACTGCCCGACCGCCAACATATCCGCTTCCCGCCAATGCTTGCCGATTAATTGAAATCCGATTGGCAACTTCCCTGTTTCCACTTTCGCGGGGATAGAGATCGCCGGCACGCCAGCCAAATTCACCGGAATCGTGAAAATATCCGAGAGATACATTGCCAGCGGGTCATCTGTTTTCTCGCCGAACTTAAACGCCGGAGTTGGCGACACCGGAGTCAAAATCACATCCACATCTCTAAATGCGTTCGTAAAATCCTGCTTAATCAGCGTCCGGACTTTCTGCGCTTTCGCGTAATACGCGTCATAGTAGCCGGATGAGAGCACGAATGTTCCTAAAATAATGCGCCGCTTGGCTTCCGCGCCAAATCCCTCGCTACGATTCTTTTTGTAAAGCGCCGCCAGCGTATGCTCACGGCGGTTCACCGCTGACACGTGACCATACCGAATCCCGTCAAACCGCGCCAAATTAGAACTGACTTCCGCCGGCATAATAATGTAGTAACAGGACAGTGCGTGCTTGGTGTTCGGCAGACTGATTTTTTTAAACTTCACGCCGAGGGAGGTCAGCGTCGTAATTACTTCGTCCATCGCTTTCGCCACCGCCGGGTCTAATCCGGAAATAAAATATTCTTCCGGCAAACCGATAGTCATGGTTTTAATCTTTTCCAACGATGGACTCAAAAGCTCTTCGCCATATTCCGCGGCCACACTCGTTGCATCAAACCGGTCTTGTCCGGCAATTCCTTTAAATAAAATCGCCGCGTCTTCCACAGTGCGAGCCAGCGGGCCGATTTGATCCAAACTAGAAGCCATAGCCGCCACCCCGAAACGCGACACCGCCCCGTAGGTCGGCTTTAGTCCCACCACGCCGCAAAAACTAGCGGGCTGGCGAACTGACCCTCCCGTATCCGAACCGAGCGCGCCTAGCGCCATATGCCCGGCCACGGCGGCGGCCGAACCACCGGACGAACCGCCCGGCACCCGTTCCAAATCATGCGGATTCTTGGTTTTTTTGAATCCGGAGTTTTCCGTGGACGAACCCATGGCAAATTCATCCAGGTTGGTTTTGCCTAAAAACACCGCCTTGGCACTTTTTAATTTCGCTATCACCGTTGCGTCATAAGCAGCTTTATAATTCTCTAAAATTTTAGACCCGGATGTCGCCGGGAGTCCTTCAATTAAAATATTGTCTTTAATCGCCAATGGCACGCCAGCCAGCCAACCGACTTCTTCGCCCTTGGCAACCGCAATATCCGCTTTCTCGGCTTCTAAAAACGCATTATCTTTAGCAACCGTTAAATAGGCGTTAATCTCCAAATCCTTTTCCGCAATCCGGTCAAAATACGCCTTGGTGATTTCCGCGGCGGAAAATTGCTTGCCAACCAAACCTTCGTGAAATTTTTTAATTGTTAGATCATGCAAATGCATATGTTTCTTGTCTACTCAAACACTGACGGCACCTTCAAATGCCGGCTGTGTTTTTCGGGGAACGCTTCAATGATATTTTTCGGGTCGCGGAAAGAAGGTGATACCGAATCGCCGTCTTCGCGAAAAATATTTTTGGATTCCGTCCCGCCGTTCATCGGAGGCACATTGTCAGTATTAACTTCATTTAATTCCTGAAAATAATTCAAAATACCGGAGAGGTCTTTCAAGAATTTTTCCTCTTCTTTGGGATTGAGTTCCAGCCGAGCTAAATCGGCCAAATGTTCTAATTCTTTTTTATTAATCTCGGCCATTGTAATGGTCTTTATTTTACACTACTTTATCAATTCAAGAAACTGCCGCTCTTCTAAAATAGTTACGCCCAGCTGTTGGGCTTTCTCTAATTTAGAACCAGGCTCGGAGCCAGCCACCACATAACTGATTTTCTTGGACACCGATTCGCTGACCTCCCCGCCCAGCGACCGAATTTTGGCTTTCGCCTCATCACGCTCCAATGAATCCAGCGTGCCGGTCAAAACAAAAGTTTTCCCCGCCAGTTTCTGGCTTTTTGGCTTAATGCCAGCCGTATCCAAGACTACGCCAACCGCATCCAGCTTTTTAACCAGTTCCTGATGGCGCTTATCCTGAAAATATTCGTAAATGCTTTTGGCCACCGCCGGACCGACATCCTGCATTTCTTGAAGTTGTTCTACCGTCATTTTCTCCATTATTTCTAAAACTTGAGCTGGCCTTGTCACTTGTCGCTTATCGCTTATCGCTATTCTTTGCGCCATTACCCGGGCGGTTTCTTCGCCAACATGCAAAATACCGAGCGCGCTCATAAAACGATTCAGCGGTATTTTTTTACGCTCCGCGATTTCCGTAACCAGATTTTCCGCAGATTTTTCTCCAAATCGTTCCAATACTTCAATATCATCTTTTTTCAGAGTAAACAGGTCGGCCTCATCAACAATCAGTCCTTCATCCAAAAACCGGTCAACAATTTTAGGACCGAGCCCGTCCATGCCAAAGGCCGCCACGAAATGATACATGTTTTCCCGCAGGCGCGCGCCGCAATTTTTATTGCTACACCGATAGGCGGCGCCGTCTTTATGGACGCCGGAGCCATCCACCGGACATTTCGTCGGCGGCTTAATCGCTTTCTCTTTGCCGGTCCGCAATTCTTTTAAAACTCCGGTTACCTGCGGAATCACGTCGCCGGCGCGGCTGATAATCACCGTATCCCCGATTTTCAAATCCAACCGCTCAATTTCATCATAATTATGCAAAGAAGCGTGGGTAATCGTAATGCCGCCGACTTGCACCGGCTTCATCACCGCCACCGGCGTCAGGGTCCCGGTCCGGCCAACCTGCACGTTGATGCCTTCAACAATCGTGGTCGCTTCCCGAGGCGAGAATTTATAAGCGATGGCTGCCCGCGGCGCCTTGCCGATGACGCCGCCGGTCTCAAAAGTTTTATTGTCATTAACAACAATCACCGTGCCGTCAATTTCATAGTCAATTTGTTCCCGATGCTTTTCCCAATGCTCCCGAAACTTCAATACCTCCTCAAGTGAGCCGATAAGCTTGTTATGCGTATTAATCTTAAAACCCCAAGAATGCAATAAAACGTGTTCGGCTTCATGAGTTTTCTGTCCGACATCAGTCACCACCGAGTATTGAAAAGAGTCCAGTCTGCGGCTGGCGGTAATTTTCGGGTCCAATTGCCGAACGGCGCCCGCCGCCATATTACGGGGATTGGCGAATATCTTTTCGCCTTTTTTCTCCTGCTCATTGTTAATCCGAGCAAACTCTTTTTTTGTCATGAAAACTTCACCGCGCACCACTAAGCGCTTCGGAATGCTTGTCGCTTGTCTCTTGTCGCTTGTCTCTAACCTAAGCGGAATCGCTTCCACCGTTTTAAGATTTTGAGTAATATCCTCGCCAACGAGTCCGTCGCCGCGCGTTGAACCCCGCACAAAAATTCCATTTTCATACACCAATTCAATCGCCAGCCCGTCAATCTTCAATTCGCAAAAAAACTCCGGCTTTACCGGACGGTCCAAATAATTTTCCAGCCGCTTAAACCACTGACGCAAATCTTCTTCGGAAAACGCGTCATTGAGAGAAAGCATCGGCTTCTCATGTTTAACTTTTTCAAATTCTTTCAATGCTTCCCCGCCAACCCGCTGGGTCGGAGAATCCGAAGTCGCCAAATCCGGCCATTGTTGCTCCAAATCAAATAACTCTTTTTTAAGCGAATCCAAAGCCGCATCGGAAATCTCCGACTTATCCAAAACATGATAAGCGTACCGATACTTATTAATCGTTTTTTTAAGCTGTTCAATCCGCTCTTTAGCCGCTTTCTTATCCATTGTTCCTTATTATATAACAAAAAGCGGGCCTAGGGCTCAAAAGTCAATTCTAGAGCGCGAGAAACCTTGCCGGCATGACCGATGGATTTCACGTGTAGCGAGCTGGAGGGAATTATCTGCGTTTCCACGCTGGCGCCATTAGTAAACACCGGCGCAGGCTGAGGAATGCCTTTATTAAATTTATACGCTTCCCATTCAATTCCGCTATCAGCGGCGAAAATCGCCTTAGCCGAATCGGAAACATTGGTCGTTTGCCGAATCTGGTAAACCATTAAAATGCCGGCGATGGTAGTGGCGGCCAGAGCCGTGCCGGAAAGCACCAAGACCGTCAAAAGCATTACTTGTCCTTTAGAAGCCATATAATTGATATTATACCAGCTATTTCGGCTTGAGGTACAGCCGATTTTCCACTGTCGCATCAACATAAAAAACTTTTTTCAATTCACCCTTTTCCTGCAAAGATTGTATAGCTCTCAAACTAGCATCCGGATTAAATCTCAAACTCAACCGCAGGAGTACCCCGTCCAACAAATGAACCTGTATCTCTTGCAATTCGGTTTTTATTTCGTACCGATCCGCGCCGATTTTAGTTTCTTCGAAAAAATTCAGAACGGAAAACAGCGCCGGCCGGAATAACTCGGCAATAACGTTCTTTCCCGGCGCCGGCACAATTTTAGCGTCGGACAAAACTTTGATAATCAATGGGCCGTCCGGCACCGGCGCCGGCTCAAATAAAACGCCTTGCTTATCAAACCAATAACACTGCCTCTGGGCGCCGCAGAAAACCCCGTAGGGCTGGCGCTCTTGGACCACCAAAATAATTTTCTTTTTAAATAATTCTTTATGAACTTCCACGCTGGCAATCAGCGGCGTCTGAACATCCAGACGGGACGGCCAGGAAAAATAATTATTAAATCCCAAAAGCTGGCCCCAAAAACCGGCCAGTACTTTGTCGCTGGCCGCGGCCAGCACGGTTTCCGGCCGGGAACGCTGATTGCCCTGTGTTTCAATAGAAACTTGCAAAAAATCGGTGTAATTCAAAACATAAAAACCTCCGGCCAGAGCCGCTGTGGCCAAAAACAATCCGCCGTACAATTTAACCTTAAACCAACGAATTTGACGCTTCCGCCCCTCTTCAGTTATATAAAACTCCATAACACTATCTTAACGCACTATCACCCGCTCAATAAGAGGATTTATCCGCGTCACCACTTCGTAATGCGTAGTAGCGCCCTTTTGAGCCACTTCATAGGCCGTTACTTCCTGGCTTTTCTGCCGTCCAATCAGCGCCGCAGTGTCGCCTACTTTTACGCCGGTGCCGGTGGCGTCCACCACAATCAAATCCATAGAAACCCGTCCTACCACGCGACAGCGCCGGCCGCGAATCAAAACTTCGCCGATACCGGACAAACCACGGTCATAGCCATGCCAATAGCCAATCGGAATAACCGCCAATTTGGTTTTTTTGGACAATCGCTCAGTCAAATCATAGCCAACGTAATCGCCGACTTCCGCGTCTTTAATTTCACTAACCAAGCTCTGCCAGCTTAAAGCTGGAACCAGTTCCAACCGATTCCCCAATTGGGTCGCCAGCTCACTGGAAGGCCACAAGCCGTACAACCCAGTCCCGACTCGCACCGCGTCCAAATGATATTTCGGATTAATCAGCGTCGCTCCGGTAGCCGCGCAGTGCTGGACCAAATGCTTCAAGCCATGCTTATGCAAAAACCGAGCCGCTTTTTGAAACTCTTCAAATTGCCGGTCAGTGAAAGTCGGATAATTTACGTCTTTCGCTGAAGCAAAATGGGTGCACACGCCGGTAACCAAATCAACAATATCACTGGTTCTAATTTTTTTGATTACTTTCGGCAAGTCCTTAAGATAAAATCCCTGCCGGCGCATACCGGTATCAATTTTCAAATGGAACTTTGGCCGCAGTTTATTTTTCAATAACAATGTCAACGCCTCAAAGGTCGCGATGGTCACAGTTACATCATGAACCGCCGCTTCTTTAAAAAGTTCCGGAAACAAAGTCGGGCCCAGCACCAAAACCGGCTTGGTAATGCCGGTCTCGCGAAGTTTTAAACCCTCAACTACGCTATCCACGCAAAAACCGTCCGCGCCCATCTTGTTAACCAGTTGAGAAAATGTCAGGAGCCCGTGACCATAAGCGTTGGACTTCACCACCGCCCATAAACTGGTTTTCGGACGGAGCAATGAATTAATTTTCTTGATGTTTTGCCGAACCGCCTCGGCGCTGATAGTTACCCAAACCTTATATTTAGTCATACTTAACTATTACGCGACGCAATCTCTTTTTTGCCGCAATATTTCTGCAACGCTTTAGGAATCATAACCGTTCCTTTTTTCGTCTGATAATTTTCTATAATAGCAATCAGTGTCCGCGCCATCGCAATCCCCGTGGCATTCAAGGCATGCGCGTAAATAGGTTTTAGCTTTGAGCTGTTAGCTTTTATCTTGATGTTGGCGCCTCGTGTCTGGAAATCCGTCGTATTAGAACAAGACTGAGTTTCCCGATACTTCTGCTCGCTCGGAATCCAGGCTTCAATGTCGTATTGCGCGTAATCCGTCCAACCCATATCACCGGTGCAATTCTGCACAACCTGATACGGCAGTTCCAACGCCTTCATCAATTTTTCTTGCAAAGACAGCAAGAATTGATGCTCCTTCTCCGAATCTTCCGGCTTAGTAAACGAAATCATTTCTACTTTATCAAATTGATGCACGCGCAAAATACCTTTGGTGTCTTTGCCGTAAGAACCGGCTTCGCGGCGGAAGCAAGTGGAAAAACCGGCGTAGCGACGCGGCAACGCTTTCTCTTCCATTACTTCATCCATATGCATCGGCACCAAGGTATGCTCGGAACTGCCGGCCAAAAATAAATCATCCTCTGCCAAACGATAGCGTTCCAATTCCTGGTCATGAGCCAGCCGTCCGATGGCTCGGTACACTTCCGGTTTCAGCATCACCGGCGGCAACACCGGAATAAATCCTTCTTTTAATAACGTTTCCATCGCCAGCTGGACCAATGCGAATTCCATCAGCACCAAATCGCCCATAATATACCCAAATCGCGTGCCGACCACCTTGGAAGCGCGCTCAATGTCAATCAAGCTCAGTTCTTTGCCCAGCGTTAAATAATCTTTTGGCGTGAAATCGAACACCGGTTTTTCGCCAACCGTCCGAAGAACTTTATTGTCGTCCGCGTTCTTGCCTACCGGCCATTTCGGGTCCGACACATTCGGAAACTTATCCAACAATGCGTCGCGCTTCTTTTCTAATTCCGGTAAGTCCGCTTCCGCTTTTTTTAGTTTTTCTTTAACCGCTTTCGCCTCGTCAACCTTGCGCTCTTTGCTTAATTTATTTAATTCCGCCCGGAATACTTCCCCTTCTTTCATTGCCTGCCGCCATTCGCCGTCAACAGCCAAAAAATCATCAACAACGTTAGGTTTAAGATTCCGCGCAGTCAGCGCCTGCCGTATTTTTTCCGGTTCAGTCCGAATGAGTTCAATATCCAACATATGAAAAATATATAATAAAAATCTATATTTTGCCAGCTTACTGGTTCAATACACTACTATGATGCTTCTCTGGTTCAAATGGCTTCAACACTACAATCTTCGGAGCGTAACCAAAATCAACCAAGTGTTTTTCTAAATCTATCTTTAATTCCTGCTGGTCATACCCACAGGCAATCACTTCCGGCTTATGTTTTTTCACCACTTCCCAACTTCCAATTACCGCGTCGCTCGCCACCGCTTCATCAACTCCGTCTTCTTTTTTTAAATGCTCCATCCGCTGCGCCAAAAAATATTTCGGCTTATGTTTTTTCAATTGTTGCACCACTTCATCCCGCGCCACTACCACGATTAAATAATCGCCATAAGTCCGCGCTTCCCGCAACAACGAACGATGGCCTGCGTGCAGGCCATCAAAAGTGCCGAAGACCATCACACGCTTCATAAACTTATTCAGACTTTGAATCAGAACCTACCTCAACTACATACCCAACCCCGCGTTGCTGGCTCTTTTCGCAGAGCTCAAGGCAGGACAAGGAGATTGGAGCGGTGCCTCCATCGACGAGGAGTAACGCAGAGATATGCGAAAAGAGACGCAACCCGAAGGGATATGACCAATTTCAACTATCGCGGCGTCGCTCCTCCTCGGAGTACTCCCGTACACCTGTGTCGTCGCTCCTGGCGCTATTTGAAATTGGCTCATATCGCGGGTGGGCATGTAATTAAGGTAGGTTCTTGGGCCGCAAGGTCGGAAAAGCAATAATTTCTTTCACAGCATGCGTTTTGGTCAGCCAAGCGGCCAATCGGTCAATACCCATCCCTAAGCCGGCTGCCGGCGGCATACCGTATTCCAGCGCTTCCAAAAAATCCTCGTCCAAACGGGAGGACTCTTTATTACCGGCGCGAAAAGCCGCTTCCTGGCGCTCCATCTGCTCGCGCTGTACCACCGGGTCATTCAGCTCTGAAAATCCTTTGACGATTTCCGCTCCGTTAACAATCAGCTGAAAACTTTCCGTCAGCGACGGTTCATTCGGATGCGATTTAGCCAACGACATTATCGCTTCCGGATAATCAATGACAAAAGTCGGGTCAATAATTTTTGGCCGAACTTCACGTTTAAAAACTTCGTCTAACTGGTCAACCGAAACTTTTTTGTAATCTTTTCCAGAATGTTCTTTAAAAATCTTGGCGAACTTCACCGTCGTCCACTTTTTGCTTGCCGCCTCGGGCGCGCCGAACTGCTTCATAACTTTCTTCAGCAGTTTCTCGGTAAATTTCATCAACGCCTTGTAATCGTGGTAAGCCCAGTAGAGCTCCAGCATTGTGAACTCCGGATTGTGGTCACGGTCCATTCCTTCATTGCGGAAGTTGCGTCCGACTTCAAAGATTTTTTCAAACCCGCCTACCAACAACCGCTTGAGGTAAAGCTCGGGCGCAATCCGCAAGTAAAAATCCGTGTCCAGCGCGTTATGATGCGTCTTAAACGGTTCAGCGCTGGCGCCGCCAGGAATCGGCTGCAACATCGGGGTTTCTACTTCCAAAAAGTCTTCCTTTTGGAGCGCCGCCCGGATAAACTGGACTAATTTAAAACGAATGGTTAGCTTATCTTTTATTTCCTGATTCAAAATAAAATCCAAATACCGATGGCGGAAACGCTCCTCCACGTCTTTCAAACCATGCCAGACCGAGGGCAAGGGCAAAAGACTTTTTACAATCAGCCGGGCGGTTTTGGCCTCAATACTTTTTTCCCCCTTCTGCGTCACAAAAAGCGGCCCGCCGGCTTCAACATAATCGCCGATATCAATCGTGGCCTGCAATTCGTCAAAGTTAGCCAGATTGTCTTTTTTTAGAACGGCTTGGATTTTCCCGCTGGAATCTTTGATATCCACGAACATCACGCCGCCCTGGCCGCGCAAACCGAGCACGCGCCCAACCGCCGCCACCGTTTTTTTCTCATTAGCCAACTTCTCAAAGTCAGCAAGCAATTCGGAAATTTCATGCGTCCGCTCCACCCGAGCCGGATATTGCTCAGGCTTGCGTTTCTTTAAACGCTCTTTTCTAATGTCTTCAAGCATACCTTCTATTCTAGCAGAAACTATTCAATGCTTACTATCTTATAGGATACTTCACCGGACGGCGCCTTCACCCTTGCCTCATCACCCACTTTCTTGCCATACAAAGCTTTCCCAATCGGAGATTCATTTGAGATTTTACCTTCTTCCGGCTTTGTTTCATTGGAACCGACAATCGCAAAAGTCATGTTCTTGCCGTTTTTGGAAACCACCACTGACGAGCCTATCTGCACCGAGCCCTTCTGATGAGTTTTGGAAATAATGGACGCATTCTTAACCATTTCTTCCACTTCAGCTATCCTGGCTTCCACCTGGCCCTGTTCTTCGCGCGCTTCAAAGTATTCGCTGTTTTCCGATAAATCCCCCAATTCTTTGGCGCGCTTTAGACGCTCGGCCACCTCGGCCCGCTTGGCCGTTTTTAATTCGTTTAACTCCTGTTTTAATTCCGCCAATCGTTCCGACGTTAAATAATAATCCATGGGTGGCTTTTAGTTTTTAGCTGTTAGCTTTTAGTAATAAATACTACTGCATAGATGCGGGCGGCGTCAAGTTATATGAGCGGCGCTTCAGCCACCACCAAATTTTAACCGTCTCCCACAATACCTGAAAATAAGAACTTAACCGCACGTGGCTCCGCAGATTATTTACCCACGTCACCGGCATTTCTTTAATCTTATAGCCCAACGCTTGAGCGAGAGCCACTATCTCCACGTCAAACCCCCAACGCTCTATTCTTTGCAAAGAAAAAATCCGCCGAGCCGCTTCTTCGGTAAAACATTTAAACCCGCACTGCGTATCATGAATGCCTTTAACCGCCAACAGCCGAATAAACCGGTTACCCAGTTTCCCGGCCAATTGTTTATGAATCGGCTGGGGCGGGCGAAGCTGAGCGCCGCGCACGGCCCGCGAGCCGATGACCACGTCATAGCCCTCCTTGAAAAATTGCTGCATATTGGCGAATTCCGTAATGGAAGTGGAATTATCGGCGTCCATAAACAAACGAAGGTTGCCGTGCGCCGCCAGCATACCGCTGCGCACCACCGCTCCTTTGCCTCGGTTCTCAAGATTGTCCATCAATTTTAAATTTTTAATCAGGGGCGTGAACCGATTAACAATCTCGGCCGTATTATCGGTGGAGCCGTCACTGACCACGATAATTTCATAAGAAAAATCCGTCTTGGAAAGATGCTTGTCAATATCAATAAGCGTCAGCGGCAAGCGGTCGGCTTCGTTGTAGGCAGGAATCACAACTGACAAATACGGTTTAGCCATTCTATCTTTTATTTACAGCTTATGAGAAATCCACTGCATTAAATCAATAAACTTATCAAAAGCCAGTAAAAACCAATCCCATATGAATCGGATGACTCCGGACCCCCAAGCAACAAGTTTGTCGGAAATACTTAAAACCGCTTTCCATAAATCAACCAGCCGAGTTGGAAAATTAAACATTGAAATATATTCCTATAAGTAATCCAGCGGATTAATAGAGATGCCGATTGGCACCAAGCCGCACCCACAACCGGTCACGCTTTGAAAACGGAGGCTCGGCGCCCAGTATAAACCAAAATGCAAATGCGGACCGGTAGAGTAACCGGTGCTCCCGCCGTACCCAATCAGCTCGCCTTTCTTAACTATAGCACCCTGCTCTACCACCTGCTTGGACAAGTGAGCGTATAACGTCGCCAAGTTGTTGGCGTGTTTAACGACAATATACTTGCCGTATTGGTAACGTCCGTTATTGCCGATAGCTACTTCACCGTCATCAGCGGCATAGACCGCCGTTCCATAAGGAACTCCGAAATCAGTCCCGTTATGAGGCTTGCCCCGATAGAGCCGGGAAACCTCTCCCCATTGCTGGGTAATCACACGCCTTTCTACCGGCCACGCCAGCACGCCCGGCCGCTTAATCGGCAGAATAGTCGGGTCAAAAGTTTTCCGCAACTCGGTTTCAATCTCATCAATCGCGTCGCTGATTTCCGCCTGCTTCTTTTCCAGCGCCGACAATTGCTGTTTGTAAATCTTCTCCTGATTTTGAGTTTGGGTCAGCAATTCATTACGCCGGATTTTCTGCTCATCCAAAATGCCTTTCCGGTTTTTCAAATTAACATTTTCAGATACGACCCTCCCTCGCTTATCGCTTTGCTCGGTAAACGAGTCAGTTAAATTCGCCTGCAGCAATTTTAATTCGCCAACTTCGCCGGACAACTCCTGATTGATTTTCTCGGTATTTTGGATTTCCGAAAAACTTTCCGCCAAACTTTTATTCTTTAAAACCGCCAAGAGAAAACTGGCCGAGTCGGCCGTTTGCAATTCCCGCAACAGCTTCACAATGGCGTCGCGTTTAGCGCCGATATCGGTTTCAACTTTAAAAATCTTGCCTTGCAAGGACTCTAATTCCAGATTCAATTTCTCAATGTTGATTTGGCTGGCTTTGATGCCAAGATTCACCTGATTAACGGTTCCGTTGATGATGGAAAGTTCTTGTTTAAGACTTTTCTGTTGAGTCTGGGCGGTTTCAATTTCTTTCTGTGTTTTTTGAATTTGCTCTTTCACCACATTCAAATCCTTTAGTTTAGCTTCAATCGCCGACGTCAAATCTTTTGAGTCAACGGCAAAAACCGACGCCGGGAAAAAACAAATTGCAAAAAGTATTATTAGACGCCATTTTTTCATTGCGTTAATTTTTTAATTGCCGCATCCACCCGCTTCTTTGCTTCGGCTACACCCAAAGCATCAATCAATTCCAACGGACCAGGAGACGCGTCTTTACCGGATAGGGCCGCGCGCAACGGCCAAAAGACTTCCCCCTTGCCGCGCTCCTCAGCCAACTGTTTAATCTTTTCCGGAGCGGCAATAATAGCCGCGACCGCCCGCAAATTTTCAAGGATTTTTTCTTTAGAGGTTTCTTTCCACAATAAAAGACTCGATTCATAATCCGGAACCGCTTTCACCCAATCAGTTAAACTTTTATAATCGCTCAATTTTTTCATCTTATCGCGCACCAAATGAAGGACCTTCAAATTTGTCTCACCAACAAGTTTGGCGAGCTGCTCATCGCTCATTTTTTTAAAATATTGAGCGTTAAACCAATTCAGCTTTTCAACATTAAAAATTGCTCCTCCTTTTTGCACCCGTGTTATATCAAACTCTTGTATAAGCTCGTCTTTGGTTAAAAGTTCTTTGTCCCCCTTCGGATGCCAGCCCAAAAAAGCGGTGAAGTTCAGCATTGCCTCCGGCAAATAACCCTGTTCCCGATATTCTTTAATGGAAGTGGCCGCAAACCGCTTGGACATCTTGCTGCGGTCGGGATTTAAAATCAGCGGCAAGTGCGCGTACTCCGGACGAGGCAGGCCCAAGGCCTCCTGCAGACAAATCTGCTTGGCGGTATTGGACAAATGGTCCTCGCCGCGTATCACGTGCGAAATCTTCATTTCAGCGTCATCAACCACAGCGGCAAAATCATAAAGCGGCGCGCGCAAATTTTTGGCAATCACCACATCACCGATTAACGCACCGTCAAAAGAAACTTCTCCCCGGACTAAATCTTTAAAATGAATCCTCTGCTCCGGAATCCTGAATCGGATTACCGCCTCTTCGCCGGCGGCCACGCGTTTGGCCGCGTCAACGGCGGGAATCGCGCGGCAGAGACCGCTGTATTTTTGCGGCAGTCCTTCGGCGGCCAATTCCTGACGCTGGCTTTCCAAATCTTCCTTCTTGCAAAAACAATAGTAGGCGCCGCCTTTTTCCAAAAGCCGGTGCAAATACTGCTCATATATATCCAGCCGAGCGGTCTGCCGAATCGGTCCTTCGTCCCAGGCAATGCCCAGCCACCCAAGATTATCAATGATATCCTGTTCAAATTCCTTTTTGGAACGCTCCGTGTCAGTATCCTCAATCCGTAAAATAAACTTTCCGTCGTGCTGGCGAGCAAACAAAAAGTTAAATAAGGCGGTCCGGGCCGTGCCAATGTGAAGATGGCCCGTCGGCGACGGGGCAATGCGCACTCTGATTTCCTGAGTTTTTTTAACCATCATAATATATAACGTTTACAGTGTAACTATCCTTACCCCCACTGTCTACACCAAAAACTGCGCTAAGGAACGGGCGATAGTTTCGGCGGACTGCGGCTTATAAAACTTAAGGGCCGCCTCGGACATTTTCTTTTGCAGGGCCTGGTCGCCCAACAATCGCTCAATCGTATTGACGAAAATATGCGGCAGCATATTTTCCTGTTCCAACACGATGGCGGCGCCGGTTTTTGCGTACTCGTAAGCATTGGCTTCCTGATGTCCGTTGGCCGACTCCGGCAGAGGCACTAAGACCGCCGGAATGCCTTTGGCGGCAATTTCAAAAATCGCTCCGGCGCCGGCGCGCGACACCACCAGGTCCGCCGCGTTAAGCGCGTCCCGCATATTTCTCTGTTGCCCGTCCAGATAAGCCAGGAACTGATAATTATTCTTAATCATGGGACTAAAATGCTCGCTGATAAACTGATATTCTTTTTTATATTCGTCATACTTCTCAATGCCGATTTCATGAATCATCTGGAATTTCCCCGTGAAGTCCTCAAGATTTTCCAACATAAACTCGTTGATGCGGTCCGACCCCTGCGAGCCGCCGAGAATCAAAACCACCGGCTTGTTCCGGTCCAAACCGAATACCTGCTTGGCAACGTCTTTTTGTTCCGGCGCCAAAATCTCGTCTCGCACCGGCTGGCCGACAGCGGTAATTTCCGCCGTGATTTTACTGTCGGCAAAATACTGCCGCGCCGCCTCAAAAGCCAGGAAAATTTTCCGGGCCGCCCGCGCCGACTTCTTGCTGGTCAAACCTGGAATGACATCGGACTCATGAATGACCAATGGAATCTGGTACCACCGGCACGCCATAATCACCGCCAACGCCCCCGGACCGCCTTTGGAAAAAGCCACGTCCGGCATATACCAATACAGTTTCCACAGCGCCTGCCCGAAGCCGATAAAAAAACGGAAAAAATCCAAAAAATTCAAAATGGAAAAATAACGGCGGAGCTTGCTGGAAGTAATGGGCGCGAGCTCAATCTCGTTATTGGCCAAAATGAAAGAATAATATTTGCCGGCATCGCCGAAATAGCGGACCCGCACGCCGTCCATCAGGCCGCGCAATTTTTGCGTGACTGCCAACAGCGGATAAATATGTCCACCCGTGCCGCCACCGATTAATGCTACACGAGGTTGTTGAGCCATATTATGAAATTATAGCATGAGCCCCTACTTACGAATATCTGGAAATATTCACGATAATTCCGCCCATCGTCATAAACACCGCCAGCGCCGTGCCGCCATAGCTGATAAACGGCAAGGGTGTACCAGTCAGCGGCAATAAACCGGAAATAGCGCCGATATTCATCGCCGCCTGCAAAGCAATTAACGAACCGAAACCAACCAGCAGTAATTTGCCGAATTTATCCGTAGTTTTTCTGGCGAGCATAAACGTCCGAATCACCAAGGCCATAAATAATAGAATCAGCACCGATGCCCCAATAAATCCTGTTTCCTCGGCAATAACGGCAAAGATGGAATCGCCGATGGGTTCCGGCAAAAAATTAATTTTCGTCGTAGATTGACCGTAGCCGACGCCGGTCAGCCCGCCGGAGCCGATGGCAATCAGCGCCTGGTTCAAATGATAGCCGGCGCCCAGCTGGTCCGCCTGCGGATGCAAAAAATTCACCACTCGTTGAAACCGATAGGGCGTTACGTAAATCAAAACCGCCAAAGCCGCGACGCCCAACACAATCGTTCCAAAAATATATTTAAGTTTCGCTCCACTCACGAAATACACAATCAGCGCCGAGGCCATCAAAATCGCGACCACGCTGGTGGACGGTTGTTTAATCAATAAAATGCTGATGGCGCCGGCGACCAACAAAAACGGCAGGTAGCCGCGGGAAAAACTCTCCACTCGCTCTTTGTCCCCGCTCAACCAAGCCGCCAGATAAATAATGAAGGCCAGTTTCAAAAACTCGGCCGGCTGAAAAGTAATCGGACCGAGACTGACCCAACGCTCCGCGCCGCCAGCCCTAAAACCCAACGGCGTGAAAACCAGAAACAACGTCAGCGCGCTGACAATAATTAAGGGCAAAGCGATTTTTCTGTAGAAACTGTAAGGAATGGCGTAGGCCGCCAGAAATCCCAATATTCCCAAACTCAACCCGTATAAAATCTGGTGCTTCAGATAAAAATAACTGTTGCCGAACTTTGTTTCGCCCAAATGCGAGGAAGCGCTGGCCAGCATTACTAATCCGAACACCACCAATAAACCGACGCAAAAAAGAATAAAATAATCCGGGCGGCCAAGACGTTTAGCAATCATCCTTATCAGTATACCAATTAAAAAAGCCTCGTGGGACGAAGCTGGTCATCCCACGAGGCCGGATTCACTTGCCGGGTTCAATGTAGCCGTACTTTGCCGGCTCGCCCGCCACCAGGCTCCAGGCCTGGTTGCCGAAATTCCAATGCCAGAACTCCCACGGATAGGCAGCGAAACCGGCCGTACTCATCACATAGATAAGCCGGTCCCGCATCAGCGCCGCCTCCTCCGTGTAACCAGGCCAGCCGGGCTCAGACGAAAGGTGCCGGAAAGTTCCGGAACGCTCATCCATTGTGTCAAAAGTCACACCTAGATTGACCGGGCGTCCATTCCGAAAAATCCAGACATCCACGGCGCCGCCGGTCGCGTGCATGGAAGGACAGGTTGGGTCGGCAGTCGGCCAGCTGGAATACTTTTCATTCTCCGCCCGGAGCTGCCGCTGAACAACCGGGTCCAGACGCGCAAACGCTTCGCGAATCGCCTCCGGTTGGCTCGCCTCAACAAAATGCTCCGCGAAACCAAGCCGCCGGGCCGTATCTTCTTTCAGGCACTGCCAAAAGAGTTTTTCCTGAAGCTCGATGGAGCGCCACCCGTCGAACAACACCAACTCCAGCTTCCAGTTCTGCCAGAGATTCTCCCGCGCCGCGTAGAAACGGGTACGGACTTCCTGGCGCAGAAACAAGCGCTGCTCCGTAGTCAAATTCATGACCGCAGCGTAATACGGCATGCAGGCCCCCGGCGCCACCTCGACTAACGCCTCACCGCACTCCCGAATCGGCTGAGTTTTCCAGTTCCGGCCATCGGCAAACTTGCCCTCGGTCGCCGCCTGAAGTCTCATGGCAAACTCGCGAACCCCCGCATCACCCATCAGCATAAACACCCCCCTTTTTATCTGAAATTTTCAAAGAAAACCGGCAATCTTTTACTGCTTACAAAATAACAGAAAAAATTGTAGGAGTCAAAAAATTTTCGGAGACGGGAGGATTCGAACCTCCGAGGCCCTTTCGGACCTACCGCATTTCGAGTGCGGCGCTTTCGGCCGCTCAGCCACGCCGCCAGATAAATAATGAAAGCGATTTTTCTGTAGAAACTGTAAGGAATGGCGTAGGCCGCCAGAAATCCCAATATTCCCAAACTCAACCCGTATAAAATCTGGTGCTTCAGATAA
>Ga0247727_10005489_pt1 | contig 25675 bp, 19 predicted proteins | sample WisWelCaveWW1625_FD_202498 | JGI IMG/M metagenome (GOLD analysis project Ga0247727, IMG submission 202498) | Biofilm microbial communities from Wishing Well Cave, Virginia, United States - WW16-25 | ecosystem: Environmental > Aquatic > Deep subsurface > Groundwater > Cave microbial mat | place...
ATCTGGCTGCGACCGCTGTTTTGTTTGGGGAAAACAGTTGGGCGTGAAATCGACTAAACCTATGAAGAGAAAAAAGAGAAAAAACTTCCTGTTCATTACGATCCGAATTTAAGACTTTAATTCTTGACGGCGTAAAATATAGCAAATGATAATCTTACAGTCAACACATTTTTCAGAAATAAAATAAAAAGGCCAGGAAGCATACGTGTTTCCCGGCCTATCTACGAGGGAGGAAAAAACGAGTTTAGCGGATCAGCGTCATCTTTTTTACACGTCGCTCCATGGAGACATTGACTAACAGATCACCTTGCAAGACTTCCCGGCGGACTTCGAGACTGTAGATATACACACCGGTAGGCATTTGAACTCCGTCGTTATTGCTGCCGTCCCACACCACGGTGTGAAAGCCCTGGAGCATTTGATCCTTAACCAAAGTTTTAACCAACTGGCCGAGAGGATTGTACACCTTCAACTCGATGCGGCGATCTTTTTCCATGTAGAAGCGAATCTCGGTTTCCGGGTTGAACGGATTCGGGTAATTCTGAAAAAGAGTAAAATTGTTGGGAATTGGAGCGTTTCCGCCGTCGCCACCGTCATCGGGTAAAGCCACCGAGTAAGTTGTGCGCGCGTTTGAAGCAATCTGGTTACCAGCGATGTCCTTCACCCGGTTGACAGTCAACGTATAGTCACCCTCCGCGTGGCTTGAGGTCAAAAGGTGGACGGTGACATTGTTGGCGTCGAGTACCGCCCCGAGCACTTGGATATTTTTGTTGATGGCATAGTTGCCTTTATTTTCCGCTGTGGCTTTATCCACCACCTCGTTGAAGTTCACATCCAGTTGAGTGGCGCCCTTCACCAGCACGGAGGTCAATTGTGGCGCAGAATTGTCGGGGTTGCCGGCCTGCGGAAGTTGATATGAAAATGAACTATTTGACAGAACCGAGTTGCCGGCGGCGTCGCGGACGTTGTTGACGGTGATGGCATAATTGGCGCCCGGCTGATGCTGCGTGGTTGTCAATTTTATTATGGACGTCGTTGTGCTCAGCCGGACTTGTAAAATCTGCACACCATTGTTGATGGCATAATTAGCGATGGCTTCGGCGCTGCTTTTCTGAAGCGGCTCGTTGAAAATGACATCCAGTTCAGTGTTGTTCACCACCCCGACGTAAGTCAATTGCGGGGGCGTGGCATCGCCCGGAGTCTGCGACCCGGCGATAGAATAATTTTTCGAGCTACCGGCGGCGACAGCCAGGCCGTCTTTATCTTTCACGTTGCTGACGGACAGGGTGTGCGTTCTGTCCTTCTGGTGCACGGAAGTGATCAAATGCACCGTTGTTTGATTGGCGTCCAAAATTGCGCCCAGAACCTGAACGCTGTTGCTGATGGAATAATTAGCAGCAGTTTCCGCCGTGGGTTCATCCAAAGGCTCGGAAAAAATCACATCGATTTGAGTTTCGCCGTTTGGAGTCACAGCCACCAGTTCGGGCGCGTTTCTCGTCGGCGGGAGATTCGGGATGTTGGCGCTGATTTCGGACGAAAAACTGCTTTCGTTTCCTGAAAAATCATACGCGGTCACCGCGAAAAAATAGGTCCGGCCAGCGTCGAGATTCGATATTCTGAAAGTGACGACGTTGCCAACATCCACCACGTCACTATAGTTGCGATTGGATTGGGTGCCGTAATAAACTCGATAGCCGCTCAGGTCGTTTTCGCTGTTGGCGTCCCAGCTAAGCGACACTGAACCGGCCCACGCCAGCGATGCGCCAAATAAAGCCAAGCCAGCGCTGACCGTCAAGAACATCCATGTTTTGATTTTGTAAACCACTGTCCGTTTCTCCATTGGTGCTTGTCTCCCTTGCATTCCCCATTCATTTTGTCCTACTCGCTTTGGCAAAGGGTATGCCATCTTTCATGACGTCTGATTTACTTAACTATTTATTATTATACTTATATCCGCTATGTTTACTCACTAAAGTAAGCCGGCGCGCCAGAGAATTACCACCGCGTATTTCAATAACGTAATCCACTCGCTGGAAATACGAGTTGGTAACGGGCCTCCTCTGATCGTGATCGGCAGAGAATAGTAAACCATTTCTCTCCCACAGCAAAAAGCCAAGTCGTGCTCTGCTTCGAACCGGAGAAAAACTCGCGCCGTCTTCGGGCGCGCAATAGAATCCAGAAATAGTCGGAAATGCAAAACTGAAGTTCTGCGCTTCCGTTGTTATACAAGCGGATTGGGTCGTGGGAGAATTCAGAATGGCCGACGACTCAGAGTCAATACAATCAAGTAAGCAGTGCACGATGAACGACTCCTGCGGTTTCCCCAATTTCGGAAAATGTGGATTTAGCTACATCAGGATGGTTTAAATGTTTCTCTTCCAGTTGGGGTGGGTGATATTGTGTTGTTGAATTTTGTAATTGAGAGCGCGCGGCGAAATACCCAGCAAGTTGGCGGCATCTTTTTGAATCCAGTTGGTCATCTGCAATGCCCGCAAAATGGTTTCGCGTTCGATGGTTTCCAAATGCAGCGTGTTGAATGCGATCAACTCAGCGCCATCCGAGGAGCGCCGGCGATCACGGCCGCCGGCGGCAAAGTAATCCTTGCCGGACATCGCCAGATCTTCGGGCGTAATCTGGTGGCCATCCTCGGTCACCAGCACCGATCGCTCGATGAGATTTCGCAATTCGCGGATATTTCCCGGCCAGGTGTGGTTCCGCAACAGCTCTTTGGTAGCATCTGAAAATCCGCCGATATTCTTGCGAATTTCTTGCGAAAATTTCCGGTGAAAATATTCGGCAATGATCAAAATGTCATCCTTGCGCTGCCGCAGCGGCGGGATGTGCAAAGTAACCACGTTCAAACGGTAATACAAATCGGTTCTAAAATTGGCGTTCTCGATCTCTTTCACCAGATCCTTGTTGGTGGCGGCGATGATGCGAACATCGACGGAGATGGTACGATTGCCGCCGAGTCGGTTAAAAGTTTGATCTTGCAGCACACGCAGAATCTTGGCCTGCGTCGAAAGGTGCATGTCGCCAATCTCATCGAGAAAAAGCGTACCGCCATCGGCCTGCTCGAACTTGCCGATGCGGGTCTGGTAGGCGCCAGTGAACGCGCCTTTTTCGTGTCCGAACAGTTCGCTTTCCAGCAAATTTTCCGGCAGCGCGGCGCAATTGACTTTGATAAAAGGTTTGTCCGCCCGAAGGCTGATGAATTGGATCAGACTGGCGATGAGTTCCTTACCGGTGCCGGTCTCGCCGTGAATTAAAATGGAGGCGTTGCTTTTCGCCACTTTTTTAATCAGCCTGAAAATCTGCTTGATCTCGACGCTGCGGCTGACCAGCGGGTAATGAAAATCAAAGCCGAAGTTTTTCCCCCATTCTGTTTCTTCTGTTCTAGGGAATTCCCTCGTTTCAACTAACAAGCTACGTTTGAACTCCTCCAATAATTCTACATCACTAAATCTCTTGCTGTATGTATCGACAGTTGCTATTGACATCTTAAAATTTCGTCCCTCTTTAATTAGATTCTTTGAATAAAGCCGAAGTGGAAATGTAAATCATTCGCCAATTTTGGCAAACACCATGCCATTTACACACAAAGTTTAGAGTAATTATGTTGCTGGCTGCACAAAGCTTGCGCAAAGCTGGCAAAAGCTGTTAAATATCTATATATAAGCAGATTATTTTTAGGAGAACTATGATGAAGATTATGAGGACTTTTTTCGAAAACTGGGAGAATACTTCAAATACTGAAACAGCTCTGTAAAATCGACTATTTTTCAGCCATTGGATTATTTCAAAACACTTTTTGGAGAGAGAGAGATTGCCTGAAACAACTCCGTAACCGAGCCGCTCGCGAGGCTGTCTGCCAGGCCGCTCTTTTTTAGATGCTGAATGAGTTGAAGAATTCGCGGCTGCGACAACCCGGCGGATTCCAGAATTTCCGGTTGGGTAACCAGCCGGCGTATTTGGCCGTCGAATCGGATTTCACCGCTATTCATCAGAACGATGCGATTGACCAGTGAAAAAATCAAGTCGAGCTGATGAGAAATGAACACCACTGTTTTGCCGGCCGAGTGATAGTCTCTCAAAATTTTGATGAATGACTGCACGCCGAGATAATCCAGCCCGGCAGTGGGTTCGTCCAAAACTAAGGTCTCGGGATTCATCACTAACACTCCAGCCAACGCTGCACGCCGCTTCTCGCCTTCGCTGAGATGAATCGGCGAGCGGTGGCGAAACGCTTCGAAGTCCAATCCTACTTGCTGCATCGCCAGTCGAACGCGCCCTCCAACTTCTTCTTCAGCTAATTCGAGATTGCGTAGGCCAAACGCCACGTCCTGGTAAACTGTCTCCTCAAACAACTGCGCTTCTGGAAACTGAAACACCAGCCCAATCCGTCGCCGAAGATCCGTGAGCTTCGTACCGGGAGCCCAAAGATCGCGGCCATCGATCAACACCCGACCGGCCGTCGGTTTCAGCAAGCCGGTAAAATGCTGCATCAGCGTAGTTTTGCCCGCACCCGATGGCCCGGCAATCGCCAGAAACTCACCTGCTTGAATTTCAAGATTGACGTGGCGCAAAATATCGCCCGAGGGGCTGCCGAAGGATTTATAGCGGAAGAAAAGATTTTCGAAACGGATGTGCATTTAAAATTGGGAAGGCGTGACGCCCAACGCGGTTTCGAGATGCAGATCGCTGGCGTCGAATTTGTTGAGTTGCGCCAGCCGCTCAGCCTCGCGTACGGCGAAGATGTCGGTCATGCCGGCGACGTGATCGCAGATCATGCGAAAGAACGGTCCGTCCTTTTGAACCGCCAGCGATCGGCCGTTGCCGCTCTTCTCCGCGGCAGATTTTTCGCCGCGTTCTTCGAAATATTTCGCCAGCACGTAATCTGGGAGAAGAGTCTGGTCCAAAAAGTAGGCCTGAAACAAACGAAAAAGCAGCATCTTTCCCAATTCGTCTGACCAGTGCGCGGTGGAATAATCGATGATTTCTTTGTAAATGAATTTGTTCAACTCTTTTTGCAGGGGATCGATTTCAGCGCTGAAGCGCACGATCTCTTCATCAAAATCTTTGAGTCGCTTTTTGCGTGACTGAAAATAGGCGAGTTGGGCAAGAGTGTTTTGAATGACGTCATCCACCAGCAAATTGATGAGCCCGCGAATGAGCAGCCCCGGATACAACATGCGATCGTTTTCAGTCGCGTACGAGATTTTCAATTTTTCCTCGATAAGCTGAGCGATGCGCAGCTGCCGGACCCGTGACACCTCCACCAATTTCGCGCGGATGCCGTCTTCGAGATCGTGAGTCCGTTGTGCGATCTCATCGCAAATGGCCACCACCTGCCCTTCGAGATTCGAGGCCATGTCGTGTTCGAAATTCAAACCGTCGTGTTGGAAATCAGGGTAATTGAAGCGACCGCGCAGCAGTCGTGTGTGCTTCAAAATGCCTTCACGCACCGGCGCGGTCAAATTCAACCCATTGAACGGATATTTCCGTTCAAGAAAATCGACCACCCGCAAACTTTGATAATTGTGTTTGAAACCGCCAAAGTTGTGACCGGATGTTTGCCCAGCAAACATTTTCTCGCCAGTCATGATTTCATTGAGAATCACTTCGCCGAGATGCCCGAACGGTGTGTGGCCGATGTCGTGCCCCAGCGCGATCGCTTCCGCCAGATCTTCGTTGAGTCCGAGGGCGCGCGCCATGGTGCGCGAGATTTGCGAGACTTCCAAAGTGTGCGTGATGCGCGTACGGTAGTGATCGCTTTCGGAGGTGCGGAAAACCTGACGCTTGTGTTTCAAGCGGCGGAAGGCGCGGGAATGGATGATGCGATCGCGATCGCGCTGAAATGCGGTGCGGTACTCGTGTTCTGACTCTTCGTGCAAGCGCGTGCTATGGGCCTCCGAACTTTGCGCGGCATACGGCGCCAGCGTTTGGTGTTCGATTTCCTCCAAACGCCGGCGATCAACGATTTTGAATTCGATATTACTTTTCATCAGTAACATCCTGCCAGCGCGTGTCCCATTCCCAGAGCTTGAGCTGCTGATATAAAGAAAAATGCTTGAGAAATCCCGGATTTATTTTCACACCAGTTCATCTTCCCGCGGTTGCTCTATAAAAACCTGCGCCTCAAAAGTCATGATCTCTGCTTTTGGATCTTGCCAGGCTTCGCGCGGCAAATCCGCTTTCAAGCAAACATGTTGCAGAAAGGTTTCGCGATCCCAGTTATGTTTCACTGCCACCTGCGGCAGCAAGAGGCCCTGCGCGCTCCCCAATCGAATGAATAGTCCGTGGCGGCGAACTTTTATTTTTTTGATGGAATTAATTTTTCGCAACGGGGATAAAACGGAAATCTCGATGACAATCTCGGACAGCTCAGCTTCATCCAACGGCTCAAAACGCGGATCGAAAAACGCTGCAAACTCAGCCAACTCCTGAATGCTCTTAAAAAGCGGTTTCACCCCTTTAATGTATCCGATGCAACCGCGCAGGTTTTTGTTTTTGAGCAGCGTAACAAATGCGCCCCTCTCTGCTTGCAAGCGAATGTAAGGAATCTCAACCGTCGGAACTTCCTGCGCGCGGACTTTCGACAAAATCGTTTGACGCGCTTGGCTCAGCAGGAAGTCTTGCTCTTCTTTGGAGAGACGAAAATTAATATCAGCTTTCCGAAACAGCGCATCTCACCTCCTCGGCGACCTTTTACTTCAATTCAAATTGCCAAACACCGCCGACAGATAACCCACCACCGCCGAATGATCGCCGGTGACGTCGCCGGAATTTTGATACCGCAACACGCGCGAATTTTTTGCGCCCTCCTTTTTGGTAGCGATCATGGCCGCGGCGATGGGCCCGCCACCGCAAGCCTCGCACACGCCCGATCGCAAAGCGTGCAGCAACGCCGCGTCATCAAATGCAGCTATCAAATCACTGGTGCGCCGATCGATAGCCACCGCCTCGGGATAAGGATGGTAATGCGAGAGATCCGAACTGGCGATGATGAGCGCAGTCGTTTCCTGCAAAATGGTTGCGAGCGCCTCGCCCAAAATCTGGCAGGTGTCAATTTCCTGATCGCCCATCACGATGGGAATGATCTTCGCATCCTTCAAAACCTTTTGCAGAAACGGCAGTTGCACTTCGAGCGCGTGTTCGTTGTGGTGCCCGGCCCAGGATGATTGAATGAGGCGATTTTGCGCGATCAATGCCTCCGCCAGTTCGCTTGCCACCGGCGCCAAACCCAGCGGCGTTTCATAGCCCTTGCCGGTGAAAACTGACACCCCCGGAAAATACTCACGATGGCTCGGTGAGATAATCGCCACGACGGAGTAGTCCCGGCCTTTCAACAAATTGTAACCGACAGCAGCGACTGCGCCAGAGTACATATATCCGGCATGCGGGCAAACCAGCGCCGTGATTTCGCCATTGAGTTTTATTATTGGAGCGCGAGTCAGCAGGTTGTCAATTTCGTTTTCTAAAACCTTGGGATTGCCAGGGTAGAACATGTTGGCCACTGCGGGGGGACGGATATCATTCTTTTGAACCTGGTTCATGACAGGAACCGATCAATTATTAACTCTTTAAAAATCAATTTAAAAAAATATTCTGCGAAGTCAAGTAATTTTATAAAGTCCGGGCTAAGACTTAAGGTGGGTCAAAATGGCCTGCGGGACATCCTCGATCCGCTGGATGCGCTTCGCCAATTCATGGCGCGATTTTCCCCACAGCATAGTTGGCACGAGATGGTGGGTGTGGGTGGCAACGCTCAGATCTTCAAAGTTGCCATGATCGCTGGTGAGAAGCACGAGATTATTCTTCAGATCGATTTTGTTCAAGACGGTTTCGAGCAGAGTCGTCAATTTTCGCACCTGTATTTCCGCGCGCGCTATGCCGCCTTTGTGGCCGACGGCATCGGTCATGATGAATTCGAAAAGGCAGAAATCCACCGTTTCGGCGATGTCCGCTAGAATTGTTGCCGACTCCTGCGGCGCGCGAATGGGCACATCGAAACCAAGCTGCGCAAGAAACTCGTTAGTGAGATCGTGGGAAACCGCCCGGCCTTGCAGCAAATCATCATGAATCATTCGAAAGGGAAAACCCGACGCCTTAACCGACCAGGTGGTGGCGGAGATTTGGCGATCGGGGCGGGCGAAATATTCCGGCGAAAACGCATTCGCAAAAGTAGCGAGCTTGTTCATTCGCTCTAATTTCAAAAAAATACTTTCAGCGAGCAAAATTTTACGGAGGGTTGGGCTCGGAAAGCCCGACAGGTGGTGACCCAATTTTTGCGAGGCGTTGACGCCGGTAAGCAACGCGGTTTGCCCGGTGGCGCTCTGCGGCAATCCGGGCACCCCCATCGACGGATCCGTAGCGACGGCAACCCCCTCGAAAGGCAAACTCGGCCACAGAGAATTTTTAAACAGGGAAAAAAATGGCGACGGGAATCGGGCAAAAGGATTTTTTTCGGAATCCGCTTCACCGATGCCAATGCCGTCGATGAAGAGCATCAGGACTGACATATCGAGAAAAGAGACACCTAAAATCTATTTCGTTGAGGTCGATTCTTTTTCTATTTCGTGCTCGATCGTCTCCTTTTCAACCACGGCGTCGGACAAACGGAGATTTTCTTTCCAAAAATAGAGCAGGCCGATCGCGGTGAACGGCAAGGTGTTGAGAGCGTGGCTGACGACCGCAAAACTCAAGGCCTGGCTGTGAGGCACGCCATAGAGCGCCAGACTCTGCATACAAAACCAGTGATACGTGCCGACAAATCCTGGCGACGAAGGAATCATGATGCCGATGCTCACGGTCACCAAAACCACCAAACTGGAGGCGATGCTGAGTTGGTACTGCTGCGGAAAATCGAAGGCAAAAAACGAAATGTAAACCGTGGCCGCGTACAACAGCCACACCAGTATTGAAAAAATCGCGACCACGAGATGGTGTTCGGATTTTCGCAGCGCTTGAAAGCCCTGCAAAAACGAACGCACGATTTTTTCGATCTTTACGAACATCCCGGCCGGCAGCAATTTTCCAATCAACCCGATAGTGGCTTCGGATTTTTCCATTAAGAAAACCATAAAGACGATAGCGCCAAAGGTGATCGCAAAAATTCCATAGCTGCTTTTTTCGATGATCTCCGGCAAGGGATAAAACAAAATTGTGCTGACCAGCAGCAGCAACAGGGCGAGGACGTCGATGAGCCGTTCGACGATGATGGTGGCGAAGGCGGAGCTTTTCGAAATATTCTGAGATTTGCCGATGGCGTATGCCCGCATAAATTCTCCGAGCCGCAGCGGGAAAATGTTGTTGGCCGCATAGCCGATCATCAGCGCGGAAAACATGGGAGAGAATTTCACTTGCGGTTTCATCGGCTCTAAAAAATAGCGCCACCGGTACGCCCGCACAAAGTGGCTGATCAGCATGAACAAAAACGACGGCAACAGCCAAAGGTAATTTGCGCCCTTAAGGGCAGCGAGCATTTCTTGCAGATTAACATCGCGAAAAGCCAGAAACGTGAAAACGATACTGATGACGATCCCGATAGCAATTTTAATTTTCAATCATCGCTCCAGAATTAGTTCTTGCAATCAGGGGCTCTCAAAAAAAGTAGAAACAGTCATTCTGAGCGAAGCGAAGAATCTCCCTGAGTGTGCTCAAACGAGTAGATTCTTTCTCCCGACGCTTCGGGATCAGAATGACAACATCATCACACTTTTTGAACAGCTCCTCAACATTAAATATTGAACCGGAACGTGATGACGTCGCCGTCCTGAACAAGGTACTCTTTGCCCTCCAGCCGAAGCACGCCCTGGTCTTTGCACTTTGCAAACGAACCCCATTTTTTCAAGATGTCGAAGTGCACCACCTCCGCACGGATAAAGCCGCGCTCGATATCTGAATGAATCGCACCCGCCGCAGCATGCGCCCGCGTGCCATCGCGAATCGTCCAGGCGCGTACCTCTTTATCGCCGGCGGTCAAAAATGAAATCAATCCCAGCAGTTGATAAGAATTGCGGATGACTTTGTTGAGCGCCGGCTCCGAAATGCCCATCTCTTTTTGAAAGGTCTCCTTTTCGGATTCCGGCAATTGCGCGATTTCCATTTCCAGCTCTGCGCTCACGACTTCCAGCGCGGTATTCTTGTCCGTAACGAATTTTGCAAAATCTTGTTTGATTTGGGCTTCCTTGCCCAACTCCTTTTCGCCGACATTCAATACCAACAAAATGGGCTTGGCGGTTAAAAACTGGTAGCCGCGCATCATTTTTTCTTCCGCTTCGTTGAAATCCAAAGCGCGCAATGGAGTTTCTTTTTCGAGGGCCGCCATGCAGCGCTGGTACAACTCCAGTTCCTTCTGTTTTTCCTCCGACTTGATTTTCTTGGCCTCGGAGCTCACCCGCTCGATGCGGCCTTCGAGCAGCGCCATGTCTGACAGCAAAAATTCTTCCTGAATGATCGTGAGATCGCGCGCCGCATCGACGCTGCCTTCCGCGTGCGGTACCGCGTCGTTTTGAAACGCGCGCACCACACACAGCAGCGCATCGACGTTGCGGATATTGCCAAGAAATTGCTCCTGAAATCCCTTGCGTTGGGTGGAGCCTTTTTCGAGTCCCGCAACGTCAAGGTATTCGATGGTGGTGAAGGTTTTTTTCGCGGTGGGATAAATCGTGTGCAACCAATCGACCCGCGCGTCCGGGACTTTGACGGAACTGATGTTCACGTCTTTTTTGCCGAATTGCGGCGGCGCAGCATCCTGCGAGGTTTTGGTGAGCGCGTTAAAGAGTGTCGTTTTGCCCGATTGCGGGAGTCCGATAATTCCGATTCGCATACAGTCGTTTTCTTTTTAAAAGCCGTCAAAAATAAACCCGGTAGTAGGGCTATTCAAAATTAGGTATGTCATTCCGAAGCCGACGTTTTTTGTCGGGTGAGGAATCTGACGATTAATAGCCCTCTATCTATCAAATAAAGTAGCGATGGTATTCCTGAATCTATTCTCCGTCAGATTTCTCGCTTCGCTCGAAATGACCAAGTATTTTTTTAAATTGCCCCTACCGTTCTTCGATGTCAACACGAACGATCACGTCACCGCGGACGATTTGCTGCACCACATCAAAGCCTTCTGTGACACGACCAAAGACGGAGTACTGGCCATCGAGGAATGGTGTGGCCTTCAAAGTAATATAAAACTGGCTGCCGCTGGACAACCTCTGCGGGTTGACTTGATCGCCTTGCCGCGCCATGGCAATTACCCCTTGCTGATGCGGCAACCCAATCTCCGCTGGAATGCGATAACCCGGACCGCCGGCGCCCGTCCCTTGCGGATCGCCGCCCTGAATGACGAAGTTAGGCTCAACGCGATGGAAGGTGAGGCCGTCGAAGAATCCCTGGCGCGCCAAAAAAACAAAATTATTGGTGTGCAACGGCGCGGCCACAGCATCCAGTTCCACCACGATGTTGCCTTTTTGGGTTTGGATGGTGGCGATATAGCTCTTGGATTCATCGATGGCGCGCGGTGGGGCGGTCGCATAGTAATTCGCACGATCATTTGCCGCGGCATTCGACAGTGGGCGCTCCGAAAGCGCTTTCTTTGAAACTACCGCAGCCGTGTCAACCGCCGCGACTTTAGGTTCGCTGGCAGGCTGCTCTTTCTTTTGGGCGCAAGACCAGTTCATTGCAGAAAGTAAGATCGGTATCATAAAAATTGGACCTCGCATAATACACCCTTTCATTTCAACTATTGGAGAATAAGAATTCGACTGCGTTTGAAAGTCGCGCGCAATTTAAAAAAGCATCCCCTGAAATTCAAGGTATTTTCTACCGCCCAAACAAAAACCTTGATCAATTTTGACTTACTGATTACATTATGCCCGACAGCAAACCTTAGATGGAGGGAATCATGAGTTTCGTATCGGAGTTTGAACCTAAAGATTTATGGCAGCACTTTGACAAGATTTTGACTATCCCTCGCGGCTCTAAAAACGAACAAACAATGCGGGACTATATCATTGGAATTGCAAAAAAACACGACCTCAATTATCAACAAGACGCGTCGGGAAACCTTATTGTGCGGAAACCCGGCACCAAAGGCAACGAATCCGCGCCCGTCACTATTCTGCAGTCCCACCTCGATATGGTAAACGAAAAAAACGCCGACGTCCAGCACGACTTCACGAAAGATGCCATCCAGCCTCGTAAAGAGGGAGATTATCTCTACGCCACCGGCACGACGTTAGGATCGGACAACGGCATCGGTGTCGCATCGGCGCTGGCGATCATGGAAAGCACAAACCTCAAACACGGCCCCCTCGAATTCCTCTTCACAATTGATGAAGAAACCGGCTTGACCGGCGCCGGCAATCTGAGCAACGACATGCTCAAAGGCCGTCAGCTCATAAATCTCGATACCGAGGAAGAAGGCTCGCTCTATGTCGGCTGCGCGGGCGGCGCCGGCGTCAATATCACGCTCCCGTTGAAACTCGCCAAAACCGCATCGGGCGCCGTGACATTTGAAATAAAACTGCATGGGATGAACGGCGGCCATTCGGGCGTGGACATTCATCTCCAGCGCGGCAACGCCATCAAACTTTTAGCGCGCGCATTGAGCAGCGTTCACCGCGACGTCCCATTCCAACTCGCCAGTATCAGTGGCGGCAACATGCACAATGCCATCCCCCGCGAGGCGTTCGCGCAGGCGACAGTTGCCGCAGAAGATAAAGACAAGTTTCAGAAAACGCTGTACGGCCATTTTCAAGAAATCTATTCCGAATTCAAACCCGTCGATCCGGGCATGAAGCTCGCCATCGCAGAAGCAGGCGGCGTCAAAAAAGCTTATGACAACGATACCACGCTACGGGTGTTGAACCTGTTGAACGCCCTGCCCCATGGCGTGGCGGCGATGAGCTACGACATCCCCGGTTTGGTGGAAACCAGCTCCAATCTTGCGACCGTCAAAATCAAAGACAGCGAGATAGTGATCCATGTTAGTAATCGCAGCTCGGTGGCGTCGGCGATTCACGCCACGCAGGAACGGGTGGCCAGCATCGGGCAATTAGCCGGCGCGGAAGTCGAGGAGTTGGAAGGCTACCCCGGTTGGAAACCCAACATGGAATCGCATGTTCTGCATGTCGCCAAAGATGTTCACAAGAACATTTTTGGCAAAGAACCCGGCATTAAGGCTATACATGCGGGATTAGAATGCGGCATTATTGGCGAGAAGTTTCCGGGGATGGACATGGTTTCGTTGGGGCCGCAGATCGAATTTCCCCATTCGCCCAACGAACGGGTGCGAATTGGATCGGTGGGCGATTTTTATAAATTTCTGACCACGATTCTGGGTGAATTGGCCAAGGATAAAAGCAAATAATATCTGCGATGATCTAATATCGTTATCCGTAGGGGACGGTCGCGACCATTCCCTGCCTTCTTTGATCTCACCGCAGCAAGATCATTTTTCGCGTCAAACTTAGTTGCCCACTTTTCAACTTGCAAAAATAAATTCCGCTCGTCAAAACCGCCCCGGCCTCGTTTTTCCCGTCCCAAATCACCTCGTAAAATCCCGGCCCCTGTTTTTCATCCACCAGAGTTCGCACCTGCTGACCAAGCATATTATAGATAATTAACGTCACCGGACTTTTCTCCAAAATGGTATAGCGGATTTTTGTCTCTGGGTTAAATGGATTCGGGTAATTCTGTTCGAGCGTGAAATAAGTTGGAGATGGATGAGGCGGTGAATTCTCGACGCTCACCAAAATATCATCCCAAACTTCCTGAGCCTCATCGGCAACCACCTGCAGTTCGCCCAAACTTTCACCCGCGAGCCAGGCAAATCCCACACGCTTGCTCTCGCCAGGTGCAAGTGTGAGGGGACCAACTCCAATGAAGCTGCGGTAATCCTCGCTGCTGGTTATCGGAAGCAGGCCGGGGCCGTCAAAATTCGAGATAAATGCAAACAAGGAGTCCGGACTCGTAACCACCACATTGGCGAGGCGGGCGCCGGCTGCTTTCAAAACAGTGGGACCTTCCAAAACCTGCAGGCCACAATAATTCGGAGTGTCACCTCCCTGCTCGAATTGATAAACCAAATTGCGTTTCGAATCGTACCCGCCGCGATTAGCCGCCCGCTGGCCGATGTCCCAATCCGCAATCTGCCCAACGAAGACATTCGAGATGGCGGCAGCCGAGGAATTGCTGATATCGAGCTGCAACAGAAGAAAGTCTTGGTTGTGACGCGCGAAGGAGGTTTGCGTTATTCTCACCCCCATCGGGTTACCGGCGAGAATGCTGCCCTTCTCGTCATACTGACATTCGGTAATTTCATCGAAAGCGGCGTTAGAAAAAATTTCCGAAAATCCACTCACATTCTCGAAGTTTTGAATCCCCACTTCGAGGTTTACTGCAACGCGATTTGGCGCGGTGGCGACGATGATCCCACCGATTCCTGAAACATTGTCTCCATGAAGGGAAAACTGTTGGAGCAGGCCATTGTTCTGCAAAGTTACTTTTATGCCCCCCGCGGTATGCTCAACGCTCGTAAGGTTTTCCACAGACTTTGGGTTGACATGGATGGAAAACGTATCGATATCCGCTGCGGTCTGCAAATCTTTTACCGCGACGATGACGCTAAAATCACCTTGAACATCAATGGGCGGAGAAATGACGATCTCGGCGTTTTCTGAAAGGGCAAGGTTTTCTGTCCCGCTGAAATTATCAGTGTTTAGAATCATTGGAGCGGTTTGCTGTTTGTCATCGGGCAATGCACGCTTCTTCTGAATTAGATTTGTAAAATCAAGTTCGCCGCTCACGCTATTTTTTTTGTTGATGGTAACCCAGGTCGGGCCGCTGGTGAGGGTGAATTGTAGAGTCTTATCCTCATCAGGATCCGATGCGCTGATTTCGATGGATATAGTTTCGCCGGCGGTGAGTGTTTGATTGGCAATCGCTGACAATTGCGGCGCATCGTTGACCGGCGTAACTTGCACCGTTACCGAAGCGCTGGCGGTCAACCCCTGATCGTCGCGCGCAGTGTAATTAAAACTATCCGAACCGTTGAAATTCTCGTTCGGAGTGTATTTCACTGCCCGCTCATTCTGTGTGATGATCACGCTGCCATGTTCGGCTGGCGTGACGCTGGTGATGGTCAATTGCTGGTTTTCCGGGTCATCGTCGTTGTCCAGAACTGAAATGATGATCTCGGCATCTTCCGGCGTACTCACTTGATCGTTCAAAACGCTTGGCGGCTGATTGACCGCCTGCGGCTCGGTAACGGTCAGCGATTGATTCACTGTCACATTCGTCAGTATTTGGTGATCGGTGCTATTGGGCCATTCTATCACGAGAGAATCAATCTGGGTGGCGGCGCCCAAACCAAACTCTACATTCAAGCTGTTCTGTCCGCCCCAGCCGCCGCCGGTCTGGCCGCTGATTTCCTGCATCTGCCACACGTTGTGTCCGCCAACGTTGGCCTTCACCCGCACCTTCGCGCCAATGGCGGACTTGTTGGTGCCGAACGCGGAACCGGGGCCGCGGCTGCCAATGCAACGCACGCTGATACGATTGTTGCTGTTACTACCTTGTTGGCGGTTGTTTTTATACAGTAGATTTTCACCCGCCCGCAAAGTACCGTTGGAAACGAACATGTCGAGAAAGCCGTCGCCGTCATAATCCGCCCAGGAGCAGCCGTTGGACGCGCCGATGTCAAAGAGCAAGTTGCCGCGCGGGGGATCGAGCTCGGTGAAATTGCCCGCGCCATCGTTGAAGTACAAAAAGTTGCTGTTGGCCTGGGTATTAAAAATGTCCCGATCAAAGTTCGAGACGAACAGGTCAACGTCGCCATCGTTGTCAAAATCACCCCAGCCGCTGCCGAAGGACGAACCGCTATCATTTACCACCACCCCCTGAGTAACTTCCGTAAAACTGAAATTGGGCGGACCGTTGTTCTTCAACAAGACATTTTTTGCGTTACTGTTGGCGATAAACAGATCCAGGTAACCATCGTTGTTGTAATCTGCGCTGCTTGCTCCTCGAGAAAAAGCCACGTCGTCTATCCAGGCGCCCACTTGCGCTGCGGTCAACTTAGTGAAAGTAAAATTGGGCGCGCCGTCGTTGCGATAAAAGGAATTTTTGCCGTTGTTGGCCACAAACAGGTCAAGGTCATTGTCGTCATCATAATCCCACCACATCGCGCTGAAAGAAGACTCGAGATCTGTGACGAACGCACCGGTGGTGATTTTTTCAAACGTACCGTCGCCTTGATTGCGATAAAGGGAATTCTTTTTCTGAAAACTATTGGCCACGTACAAATCCAAAAAGCCGTCATTGTTGTAATCACCCCAGACGCCGCTGTTGGATTCTTCGACGTCAGTGACGATAGCGCCTTCGGTCACTTTTTCAAAACTGCCGCCAAGATTCTTATAGAGAAAATTCTTCTGCCCCAGGCCATTTCCCGCTGCGTTGGCGACAAACAGATCGAGCAAACCGTCGTTATTGTAGTCGCCCCAACTGGCGCTGTAGGAATTGCCCCCGTCCGTGACAACGGGACCCGTCAGGATTTGTGTGAAACTACCACCGCCGTTATTTTGAAACAAAAGATTGTCGCGGTTAGCAAAGTTGGGCACAAACAAATCGAGCAGGCCGTCGTTATTGTAATCGCCCCAAACACCGGCAAGCGAAAAGCCGCCGCCTTGTGTGATGGTAGCGTTGGTAACTTTGTCGAACAAGTCGTCAGCGGTGGGCGTATCGGCTTGATTGAAATCGCCGAGGTGCTCGCTCTCGCCTTCGGCATAAACAGCAGTAATGCGATAAAGATAAGCCGTGCCCGGCTCTGTGACTTCATCAAGAAATACCGTTTGCTCGGCCGGCACAAAACTCAAAAAAATGTCCTCATTTGTCGAGGTCTTTTGGCGAAAAACGTTATATCCCTGCAATCGCACCGAAGCGCCGCAATTCAAGGTGATGGCTTCGTCATCATCGGGAAGATCGTAGCTTGTCGCCCCGTGCGTGCGAACTCGAAACCCCGGATTCCCGTTGCCCACGGGTTTGGCTACGGACAGCGTCAAAAAATTGCTTACGTTGCCGGCCGCATCGCGAATGGCACAGTTCACGTCCAGGGTGTCTTCCAACGCGAATTGGAAGCAGACATTAAATGCCGCTGTGCCAGTAAAGCCATTGCCGCCGATGCTTGGGGAATTGGAAAGTAATTTTACCTGCCCACCAGACTGCGTAAAAACCGTCGGGATGATAACCCGCGTCTGATTATTAACGTCGCCGTCGTTCACGTCAAAATAATCGACGGTAATTCTAAAAGTTGTGCCGGTGCCGCCATCGTCGAAAATGCAATTGCTGTTCAAATTTTGAATCTGTGGATTTTTAATGATGGGGGATATAGCGTTAAACGGCGGATCCCAGGTCACGAGCAGGTAGGGCGTGTTCTCGATTTGTTGCAGCCCCAGATTGATAGGTCGGAGAAAATCCGAGAGCCGGGTGACGAACACGGCGGTTTGGTTCTGGCTGGTTACATTAGTGGGGGGCAACGTGCCGAACTCAACTGAATTTTCAAAGCTTCCCGCGATGAAGATATTTTGAAGCGGAACCGATTCAGCAAACTCATCGCTAAAAAAGCCGAATTCTCTTGAAGAAACTCCGCGGACGGATTCATTGCCAGGGCCGCCAATGCGCTTGGCCCATAAGAACTGACCAAGTTGATTGTATTTGGCGATAAAAACGTCTCTTTGGCCAGCGCTCGTCAAAGTGGTCTCGTTAGGCTGCCCTTTCGCAAAGGTCATGCTGCCCTGGAACTCGCCAACCACTTGCGCGGTGGCGAACTGCGGCCCCACGTCATCCGACACTTGCTCGGCCGCCACGGCTACACCGGAATCGAAACTGCTGCCGCCGGCGCCGCGGGCAAATTGAAAATTACCGTCCCCATCATAGGCGGCAATAAAAGAATCGCCGTCGCCATTGGCAACCAAAGTTTGGGAACCGAAATCGGCTACGCCAATAAACCAGCCGGTTACGAAAACCATCTCTCCGCCATTGACTTCAGACCCAACATCCAAATTGCTGCCGCGGTCCTGGTCGCTGCCGCCGGCGCGGTTGGCCCAGATAAAAGCTCCATCATTTGAGGGATCAAACTTTGCCACAAACATATCGCCGCTGCCGCCAACGCTTTTTAAATGTGTGTCGTCAAAATCAACGTCGCCGGCAAATTCACCGGCGAGATAGGTGCCATTGTTTCCGGTCACCAATCCTTCGCCGCGATCATTGCCGGCGCCCCCGACTGAGCGCCGCCAAAGAATCGCGGTAGCATCATCGCTGTATTGAACTAAAAAAATATCGCTGCCACCAGCACTTTTCAAGCTATCCGCAGTTCCAAGAGTGGTTTCAAAAGAAGCCGCTTCTCGGAATAAACCCGTGACGATAAATCCGCCGTTGAAGGAATCGGATTGGACACCGATGCCGCGATCGCCATCCACGCCGCCAGCTCGTACCGCGAAAATGAAGTTGCCGTCGGCGTCAAACTTTGCAATAAAAATATCCTGTCCTCCGGCGGTGTTCAGGATCGTTTCATTCGGCGCGTCACCAAAGGTCACAGAACCGTTAAATTGACCCACCACCACCAGCTCGTCGCTAAAAAAATCAAAATCTCCGGAATTGAGACTGTGATCTTCTGAACCTGCTCCGGCTTTGATGGCCCAAATCAAATCGCCGTCATCACTGTATTTGGCGATAAAACCGTCCGCTTTGGCGCCAGACAGGGTGGTCTGGTTGGGGCCGCCTTCATCAAAAACGACGGCGCCGCGAAATTGCCCCACAACGTAAAAGAAGCCGAAGCGGCCCTCCACTATATCATTGGCGAAAGCCGTACCGTTCGAACTGGTCTGATCCACCCAGCAAAAGCCGGTGCTTTGGGAGTAGAGTGCTTCTTTTCCTAAAAACAAAGTTGCGGAAAGCATCATGATTAAGAATATCCGTTTCATATCCACTCCTGAAAATAAAGTTTAAGAACCACTGACAATCACTGAATTACACGGAGAGAAATGCAAATGGAAATTTCAGCGTAGGGGTAATTCATGAATTACCCAGAGTCGCATAATAGCACCCTATAGTTTAATATGTGAAAGTCAGGGAATTTAATCAAGTGCTCACTGGGGGCTTAAAACGGAGGGTCAGCAAAAGTTTAATAAAAAGTCAGTGCGGGAATCAAAGAACGCTTATTGTAGTGTAGCTGATTTTAACCTTTGTTCGACCGGGTCGTGGGTTTCAAATTCACATGGGAGAATTCGCGCCACACCCCCGGCAGCGTGGTGGAGATCAAGCTGCAACTCAGCGGCAATAAGACCAGCGTGGTGGTCACCCACGATCGCATTCAAAAGCGCGATGAGGCTGACGACCTGCGCACCGGCTGGATGTTTGCATTGGAGTCGTTGAAAACGTATATTGAAAAAGGCGCAAGTTTGAATTTCGAAGAATGGCTTGCATCTCAGAAAAAGTAATTCATTCTAAGTATCTGAGACTTGTCATTCCGAATCCCGACGTGTTTTGTCGGGTGAGGAATCTGGCGGCGCACTGAGCGTTTGCGCGAATCAGTTCAGAGCGCATTCGCTGAATTTATTCTGCGCCAGATTTCTCGCTTCGCTCAGCCTGAAATGACAATTTTTGATGATAGCAACATTCGGTCAACTGAATTTGTCGTCTTAGAAAGCAATACAAGATTAGAACACATGAATTAAAAGAAAGGATCAAACATGTTCGCCAAAGGTTTCTTTACTTCTTGCATTTTTGTGGGACTCACTTTCATGGCTTGCTCGAATCGTCAAATGGCTCAAAAGAATTTGCGCGATGAGATGTTGGGTGAGTGGCGCAGTGTTTCCATCAACGTCACCATCAACACCGTTGATAATAGCGACTCCAGCAGCGTGTTCTCCGCCGATGAAAGCAATTGGGAGCAAAAGCTGCGCATGAAGCCAATTCGCACGTTTTATAAGGAAGATGGCACGTACATTTCCGAGTACCGCAATCTCGCGGACTCGGTTTTTAGCAAATCGAGTGGAACTTGGATCGTGCGGGCTGATACATTGACACTGAATCAGGCACAGCCGAACCCGGAAACCTACAAATCAAAGGTCGTCATCAAAGACGACCTTGGCGAGTTCACCATTCGCCTGGATTGGGACAGCGACGGCAGCGCGGATGATTTGTACTTTGGAGTGCAGAGGAAGCAGAGGTAGAAGGAGTCGACACACTTCAAAGGTGCGTCGTGCTTGTGTGAGATATTTCTCTTGCTTGGCAAATCATTTCTTCAGATATTTGTTTGTTCAACCAATGGATAAATGAAGTCCAACAGTTTTTCGTTATAAAGGCTATCGTTTCTTTTTCTTTTCAAGAGAAGAAACACGAAAACACATTCATGTTTATTGCGCAGATGGAGAGGCGAAATTTTGGTTAGAGCCTTTCGTTACGATAGCTGAAAATTATGGTATAAACGAAAAACAGTTGAATGAAATTAAGCGGATTGTAGAGGAGCATAAAGATGATATCTCCAAAGCTTGGGAAAAACACTTCAGTAGCTGAAGTGACGAATATTTCAATTCACGGTCTTTGGATTTATGTGAATGCCAAGGAGTATTTTCTACCTTATGAAGATTTTCCATGGTTCAAAAAAGCTAAGATAGGTGAAATTCATAATGTGGAATTGCTTCATGAGAGGCACCTTCACTGGCCGGATCTTGATGTTGATCTCGAGATAGACTCGCTTGAACAGCCGGAAAACTACCCTTTGATTTTTAAATAAGTGCTACGCACTTCAAAAGTGCGTAGCACTTTATAAACTACTCCTGCCGAAAAATCTTTCCGTCCTTTATCACAAAAATCACGTTTTGCAACGTCGTGATGTCCTGCAGCGGATCGCCGGGCACGGCCACGATGTCCGCCAGTTTCCCGGGCGTTAAGTGGCCGATGTGATCCGATTGTCTCAATAACTCCGCCGCTACAGAGGTGCCGGCTTTGATGGCGTCCATCGGCGCGAAGCCGGCTTTGCTCACGAACAGATCGAACTCCTGCGCCTGGTTCATCGTCCACGGAAAGCCGCCGGCGTCGGTGCCGAGGGCGATTTTCATACCTGCTTTGTATCCTTTGTTGACGGCTTTGTAAAGCATCGGCAGCATCTTCAGCCAGATTTCGTTACCCGCGGCGGCGCGGCCCGGCGCGACATATTCCGTCACCATCATCGTGGGGCACCAATACGCGCCTTGCGCTTTGGCCTGCGCGATGAGCGCGTCGTCAAAGCCGTCGCCGTGCTCGATGGATTCGACGCCAGCATCCAGCGCCATTTTGATGCCGTTGCGGCCAATGGCGTGCGCGGCCACTTTCACCCCGAGGCGATAGGCCTCATCGACAATTGCGGTAATTTCTTCTTTGGTGAAGTTGGTCTTGCTGGAGAGTCCGCCGTCTTTGTCGATGAAGTAGCGCGAGTCGGCGTAGAATTTGATCCAGTCCGCGCCGTGTGCAATCTGCTCGCGCACGGCTTTGCGGCACTCATCCGCGCCATCGACAATCTGCACGCCCTTTGGCAAATCCAATTCCCACGCGTAGCCGGTGGGACCGTAACGCCCGGTGATACTGAGCGCCCGCGTGGAAACCCACAGCCGCGGGCCGGGGATGATGCCGCGATCTATGGCTTTCTTCACATCGACGCCGGCGTACATCGCACCCTCGGTTTCCACGTCGCGCATGGCGGTGAATCCGTTCCACAACGCGGCGCGCACTGCGGCAGTCGCGCGAATGGCGCGATACGGAATCGACTCTTTGTAGATCTGCTCGTCGTACTCTTCGGAAGTGATGTCACCCTGCAGCAGAATGTGGGTGTGGGCGTCGATGAAACCGGGCAGCACGGTGCAGCCGCTAAGATCGATGACGGTGGTAGTATCGCCGAAAGTCAGGTCTTTGCCGATGGCGCTGATCCTATTTTCCTGAATCAAAATGATCATGTTTTGCGAGACGGTGTTGCTGATGCCATCAATCAGTCGTCCGGCTTTGATGGCGTAGGTTTGGGCATGCGATGAAACCCATGCAGAGATCAATACTAACGCTGTTAAGAAAGTTTTTTTCATGAGTCCTTCCTTCAATTTAATATCTTATTTTGGACTGGCCAAAGTTATCGCTTATTTAAAAAAAGTCAACCCCAAAAAAGTGATTGACATTGAGCGATAAAAAATTTATTTTATGGAAGCGTTTTCAGACCAAAGCAGCTTTTGATTGTCGGGCCGTCGTTTTAATTCATTACGAAGTAACAAGAACATTCTCTTAATTCTCATCGCTTTTTTTCCGCCGCCTAAATTCTCCAATTCTTCCCAATCTCAGGAGGGGGGACGCATTGGACAAGGAAGCTTGAGCGCGCCTATTTTGGGTCGATATATTTAGGTAGTGGTTATTTAACAGAAGAGGAAAATAGATGCAGGAATCGAGCGAAATTTTCAAACGCCTGAGCCAGGATAAGTCGAAACGCGAGATCGCGTACTTTACAATGGAAGTGGGTCTGGAGAATGACATACCATCGTACAGCGGAGGACTGGGTGTGTTGGCCGGCGATACGTTGCGTTCAGCAGCGGACCTTGGCATTCCCATGGTTTGCATCACTTTGTTTCATCAATTCGGATATTTTCAACAGGGACTGGATCCAGAAGGCCGTCAGATCGAAACTGATGTGCGGTGGCACCCGGAGCTGAAGCTCAAGCAGCTTCCCAATTTTGTTGAACTGAAGATTGAAAACCGCCGGGTGCAGGTGCGGGTTTGGGAGTACGAGATTGTCGGCAAGTACGGCTATGTGGTACCGGTTTACTTTCTCGACGTAAACGTGCCGGAGAATTCCGAACAGGATCGTGAGCTCAGCAAACATCTTTACGGCGGCGATCAATACACCAGATTGTGCCAGGAGATTATTTTGGGAATTGGCGGAATTCGTATGTTGCGTGATCTCGGCTATCGCAATATCCGCAACTATCACCTCAACGAGGGGCACGCCAGCCTGTTGGCGTTAGAGCTGATTCGCGAAAGTGGTTACAGCAACTTCGACAAAGTCAAAAGGGAATGCATCTTCACCACGCACACGCCGGTGCCAGCCGGCCACGACGTGTTCGATTTCGGCCTCGTGAAACGAGTGATGAGCCCGGTTTATACCGACTCACTGGTGGAGATTCTCGAGGGCGAAAAGCCGGTGAATTTAACCACCATCTCACTGAAGCTCAGCCGGCTCGTGAATGGGGTTTCAGCCAAACACGCGGAAGTCTCCCGCAATATGTTCAACGATCACAAGATTATCAGCATTACTAATGGTGTGCACTCGGCCAGTTGGACCGCTTCCAGTTTTCAGCGGCTTTTCAACCAGTACCTGCCGGGATGGGATATCGATCCCTCACATTTCAGCCGCGCCATGTTCATCCCGGATGAAGAAATCTGGAAAGCCCACATGGTGTGCAAGGGCAAGCTGATGCGGGTGGTGGAGGAGGATACGGGCGTGCGCATGAATCTGAATCGTCTCACCATTGGCTTCGCCCGCCGCGCCGCCGGTTACAAACGCGCTAATTTGATTTTTGCCGATCTCAACCGCCTGGTGGAAATCGCCGGCGACAAAGTTCAGTTTGTGTTCGCTGGCAAGGCCCACCCCAAAGATGACGTCGGCAAAAAAGTCATCCAGGAAGTATTTCAGGCAATCACACAATTGCAGGGCAAAGTCGATATTGCCTATCTGCAGAATTACGATATGAATCTCGGCGGCATCATCACCTCCGGAGTGGATGTCTGGCTCAATAATCCCCAGCGTCCCCGTGAAGCTTCCGGCACCAGCGGCATGAAAGCCTCCCACAACGGCGTGATCAATTTCAGCGTGCTCGACGGCTGGTGGGTGGAGGGCTGCCTGGAAGGAGTTACAGGCTGGGCCATCGGTCCCGAGCCCAAAGAAGAGGCGCTGTCGGATTACAACGAGAATGAAGACATCATCGATCTCTACGACAAGCTGCAGAAGGTCATCATTCCATTATACTACAAAGACCGGCCGCGTTGGATTCGGATGATGAAATACAATATCGCTATTCTGGCTTCTTATTTCAACACTCACCGCATGGTCAAAGAGTACGCGCTAAAGGCGTACAACGTCGCCCCGCTGTTCCAGTAATAAAAGTTTTGTGGTTTGGAAATACTCGACGCCGGAGAAGACGCACACGACGCACTAAAAATCGCGATGCAAACCGGTTATATCTGGCCGAAGGTCGAGGCGCTCGAGCTAATTTCGGCCTATCACCAAAATTCGCCCTGCCCTTACAGGGCTTCAATTCATGAAAAAGAGATGGCGCAGCGCCACGCCAGCGAAGCCGCCTCCATCAAAAGAAGGCTTTATTTGACAGAAGAAGAGATGCAGGAGCTGAAAGTCAAAGCGCGAGAAGAGTTTGAGAAACAGATTGCAGGATTGGAAAGAATAAATTCCAAATCACAAATCCCAAAATCCAAATAAATTCCAATGATCAATGGTCGAAATTCCAATCGTGTTTTCGCTTGGATTTTCGTATTTTGAATTTGAGATTTTTTTATTATTTTGAGACTTCTGTATAAACTAGATGGAGCTTCACCTATGTCCAAACCCTAATCGAAAAAATCGCCCAGCGTTACGCCGTGGGCCTCGACCCCGGACAGGAAGTCCATGCTGGGGATTACATCTCCATCCGTCCGGCGTATTGCATGCCCCTGTAACACAGTAGTCTTTAGTTCAACTTAGCGCTTGCAAACTGGCCATAGTTTCTTTATTTTGTTTCAATTTTAATTAGAGGTAAATTACATGAACCATACTGAGCGCATCACAATCGATCCTGATATTTGTCACGGGAAACCCACGATTCGCGGCTTACGTTATCCGGTCGAAATGATTCTTGAGCTTCTCAGTTCCGGCATGACTATTGATGAAATTCTGGCCGACTATGAAGACCTCGAAAGGGAAGATATTTTAGCCGCCCTGTCATTTGCCACAAAGCTTAGCCAAATCAAGCGCATCGAGTCAGCCTTGATATGAAATTCCTCGTTGATGCCCAACTTCCGCGTCGTTTGGTTCAGCGATTATGAGGGTTGGGATTTGATACCATTTACACACTCGATCTGCCCCTTGGCAACCGTACTGCTGATTCCGTGATTAATGAACTTTTCATTCGCGAGCAATACACCGTGATTACCAAAGACTCTGATTTCGTTGATTCATTTCTATTGTATAACAAACCCTACAAGCTGCTTTTGGTCTCAACGGGCAATATCCAAAACACCGAACTGGAAACGCTGTTTCTGGCAAATATCGAAAAGATTGTAGAAGGACTTGCAGAATTTGATTTTATAGAGTTGGATCGCAATAAGGTTATTTTTCATACCTAACTTTTTTTCAGCGAATCTGTCGTTGCTTCTTTAGTCGGAGGTCTTACCATGTCCCAAACCCTCATCGAAAAAGTCGCCCAGCGTTACGCGGTGGGCCTCGATCCCGGACAGGAAGTCCACGCCGGCGATTACATTTCCATTCGTCCGGCTTATTGCATGACCCACGACAACACCGGTGCGGTCATCCCAAAATTCAAAAGCATCGGAGCGACGAAAATCGGCAATCCCCGGCAACTGGTATTTTGCATCGACCACGACATCCAAAATA